>Ga0307433_1000008_pt1 | contig 212103 bp, 181 predicted proteins | sample SalMarWE160210MG_FD_202166 | JGI IMG/M metagenome (GOLD analysis project Ga0307433, IMG submission 202166) | Salt marsh sediment microbial communities from the Plum Island Ecosystem LTER, Massachusetts, United States - WE1603-210 | ecosystem: Environmental > Aquatic > Marine > Intertidal zone...
CAAGATATTGTGCACTGTCAAGCTTTTTCTGCGAATGCGAATTTGCTTTAGGAGATTTTTAGCTGAAAAACTCTCTGCCTATAGAGGAAATGTCTTAGTTAAAATATTTAAGTTGCGGAATCGCTGTCAAAAAAAAGGATAAAAAATTACGATTTCCAAAATATTTTTGGTATCTTTACTTTAAATGATTTCTTCTTTTCCTTTGGATTAACTGGTTCAGGAAGATAAGGAAGCTTTTCATCATCCAATACGGCTCGGGGATTACCAAGAACAAGGGCCTTTGCATTGTCAGCGCCTATTTTTTCCGATATTTTATCTAAGGCACCTGAAAGCCTGGGAGTTATGAAGTGTGTATCATGGGCATCGCTGCCGATAAAGTGAATAAAATTCCATTCTAAAAACTGATACATTGTTTCCTGCACACTGTTTCCGTAATGACCAAACAGACTGCCCTGGTTGGCCTGAGTAAATCCTCCCATATGAATCAACTCATAAAGAAGTTCAGGAGTACTACGGAAAACAGAATTTCTCTCAGGGTGTGCAATGATAGGCGTAATATCTTCACTCATTAAATCAAAAAATAGATTCTTCACACCTGAAAAAATATGATCCGTTGGGAATTCAACAAGCATATATGAACCATTGTTCAGGACTAGACATTCTCTATTTCTTCTTATCTCATCGATTAAATTGTGAGAAATATGGACTTCTGCCCCTGCAAATATCTCGACATTGATTTTATTCTTTTCTAAAGCCCTGCTGAGCTCATCTCGCTTTTGCTCTATCCTTTCAAAATTATCGAAAAGAAAATTCCCTCTGAAAAGATGAGGCGTAGCTATAATCTTATCGATACCATCTTTTTCAGCAATTTTTGCCATCTCTATGGACTGCTCCATGGTTTGGGCTCCATCGTCTAGACCGTAGAGAATGTGGCTGTGTATGTCAATCATTTAGAAGATGGTCTCGGGGACATAGACTACATCATCTTCCCTTAATTGAATATCTTTTTTCTTCCCTTTTATTATATCCCTAACATTCATCTTAATCTGAATCTCTTTCCCGTTTTCATCTTTCCTCTTTATCAGCACACCTCCTTTTGAAGCCCGCTCAGCAAAGCCGCCCGCCTGAGCAATTGCCTGAAGAAGAGTGGGGAGATGCGACCTTCTTACTTGGAGGGCTCCCGGGCTTCTTACCTGCCCAAAAACATAGACAGGAACTATCTTATCGACGGGAATGTTAATAATATCATCAGGCTGTAAAGGGATATTCAAATCTGTATCCCCTTTTATAAACAAATCATCAATGGAGATCTTTAGAGATGTGCTTGTCCCATCCTCGTGAAACCGGATCACAATAATTTCATCCCCGGCCTCAGAGGTCAAACCACCTGCCTTGGATATAATCTGTAACAGTGTCTGACGCCCAAGAAGTTCATAAGTGCATGTGCCCTGGACAGCCGCTCTAACAGCCCCCATTACTGATACTGTTTTACTCTTATACTCCCTGATAAACACTGTTACCTGGGGATTATGTAAATATTTCTCCTCAAGAAGCTGGACTAATTTTCTCTCAAGCTCTGATTTAGTCAGTCCCTTGACTTCAATTTCTCCTAAAAGAGGAAGCGTAATTTTCCCGTCTTCTGAAACGCGTACTGTTTTGTTCAATTCATCCAGGCCAAAAACACTTATTTCCAGAAGGTCTTTTGGCCCGACTCTATAGTCAACAGTGCTAATTTCTTTTTCCTGTCCGAATACAGCCAAAGACAAAAACAGCACTGAAAATATTGAAAAAATAATCGTAGAATGCTTCACTTTATTCTCCTATCTGGGGTAATAATCTGTCCTCTTTAAGATTCAATTATATTATAATATAATAAATCTATCCAGTCCATCCAAAAAAAGGTAAAAAAAAAGGTACCAAGTACTTCTCTTAATACCCGGTACCTTTTTACTGGTACGCTTAATCTTTACTACTTATCCTCTAAACTTAAAAAAATCTCCAACAATTTTCTTATTTAAAAGGAGATGCTTCTTCTTCCTCCTCTGTAAGCTTAACTATAGTATATATAATCGCAGCTGTTGCAGCTATAATAAGAGCTATTCCTGCAGGTGTACTGAAAAATTCTCCTAATGTACTTTTGTTATACCCCTCTTTAGCAGAGGATTTCAGAGACATTGAAACTTTTGCAGTAGTGTCAGCTTTTATTCCTATTATATTCCCTAAATTGTAATCTCCTGAATCAGTAGATACTCCGGCAATGTAGAATCCTTCCTCAATATCTTTAACTTTAATAATGCCAAGCTTATCGGATTTAGTGCTTTCTAAAGTCTTCCCATTCGCAACATTTTTTATTTTAAATACTGCACCTTCTACCGGAGTTGTACCGTCTTCAGCATAGATAAATCCAATAAGATTACCATTACTTGGAGACTTTGCAGTTAAAAAATGAGGTGAATAAAAAAGCATAAAAGAAAAAATGAGTAAAATAGATAGAATCTTTGATTCCCTGGGTTTAATACACATTATCAACCTCCATTAATTAATAATCATTAGAATAACTCATTCTGGAATTTATTCCTCTTTTTGCACAATGTCAAGTGCTTTTTTTGCTATTTTTACCAACTGTTTACTGCCTATTGGTCACCCTCCACCCTATCATCCTTACACCAACTCCCCTATTAACAGCAGCAATCTCCAATGAATTCTTCCCTACTTTCGTCTCCACAGGAATAGATATAGTCTTTTCCTTTAAATAACCTTCCCACACTACTCTGCCATTAAAAAAGACTGTGACCAAAGGATCCGCCATCTTCCATTCATCATCGAAAGTTATATCCAGGATAATTTTCTGTCCGTCAAGAATAAGGGTTCCATAAAATTTCTTTCCTTTTTTTATCGGATAATTTTTAATATCAATTTTCTGTGGGGATAAAACTTTATCTATCCTGCCACCAATTTCTTTAATCTTCCTATTATCATTCAATCTCTCATAATTATTCCTCATTTTCAGTAAAGTCACAAGGTTATCTGGTTTTATTTCAAGTGCCTTCTGATAATATTCGCCTGCTTCATATACATCGTCAATCTTTTGATAAGCATCACCAACAATCTGTAAGATTCTTACATAGTCAGCTTTCTTTCCCTCTGGGACAACAACAAAACTCTGCTGGAAAAGGCGCCCTATCCTCATAATATCCCTGTATCGATTTTGCTTAAAGGACATGAAAAGCTGGAGCGAAAGAAGCTCCAAATCATCAAAACTGTCTCCCAATTTTTTACTTATAAAGCCTCTGTCCAAAAGAAAAGACTCAAACTCTCTAACCTCAGCAACTTTCTCTTGCATATCAAGATATTCATGCAAGTAGCTTTCAACATCTTTTAAAGAAGCTCCTTCCTCGAGCCGGCATTCCACCATCTTTAAAAGAGTGGACCTCTTCAGATCATTGAATTCCGATAAGTCAATTAAATTCCCTTCTGAAGATAGATTTTGATAAAATTTTATCCTTTTCAGTATATTAAGGCATAAGTTAAAATGTTTTACAGCTTCTTCCATTTCGAAATAGAAAAGTTCATTTTCCCCTGAAAGATACTCACTTTTTGCCCTCTCAAATTCTATAAGTTCCGCTTCTGCCAGATATTTCTGTCTCTCCTCCAGAAGAAGTGATTTTTCTCCGAGGAATTTTGCATACATCCTATAAATCCGTGAATCTTCCGGAAGAATCTCTTCCATAATGCTGTAATCTTTAACATTCATCTCCCAAATTTGCATAATGGTCTGCTGTCTCTTTTTGTCTTTTCCCTCCATGATTTTTCTCAAAACACCTTTGGCAAAATTTCTATCCCCTTCTGAAAGTTCATCCCAGCGTGAAAGAAATATTATTCCGGCCTCAAAGAAAATCTGGCTGTTCTCTCCAACAAGAAACACTGCCTTTTTATATTCCTCATAAGGGCCAAGATACAATGATGGAGAAAGAGTATTTAAATAAATGAGACTCTGGGCAAGATTAAAATGGCAAAACTGAGAGGCCGGATTGATCCTAATAGAGTGTTTGAAGCTTTCAATTGACTTCCGGAAATAATCAACATTTTTATCCTTATCATCCAGATTTTCTATCCCTAAAGCAAAATATGCTTTCCCAATCTCATAAAACACATTATCGTTCACAGGATAATATCTGACAGCCTTGTCAAGAATCTCTATCTTTTTCTCATTATCTTCGATACCCTTTGCTTTGTAATAAATGTGACTATTCCAGTAGATCAATATGTCTATTGTTCCAACGATGATTAGGACAGATATCAGTAAAACCTTCTTTAAGCTCTTCACCTCACCCGCCTCTTTCCTGCCTGCTGTTTTTTGCATCTTTGCGGAATTTATAGGCTGCGGTTACAACTGTCATGGAAAGCACAACAGAAAACAAAAGCATATTTGCAGGAATCTGCAGATTGAAATCCGTAATGCTGTGGATCAGAATACAAATTAATGCAACAATGCTTCCAAGAACTAGCCCCTTCACCTCAGGATGTTTCCTTGTCCTCCAGATCAGAAAGGAACTCACAGCCATAAAAAGAATTCCGCCCAACAGCATAATCATCCCTATCATTCCAAGTTCTGACAGATATTCCAGATAATCATTATGAGCATGTTCAAGACGCAGAGGAGTTCTATCTCCCTCATAGTCATAAGCAACAGAAGAAAAAGTCCCGAGCCCGGTTCCAAAAACAGGAAAGTCAGCAATAATTCTGCTTGTGTCCGCCCAATACGTTGGCCTGCCCGAACGGACAATAGCATTATCCAGGGCAAACCTTTCAAACATAGCTTCAATACCAACATACAAAGAAATAAAAACTATGGCCAGGAACACAATTTGAAGAAAGCTTTTTATGCCCTTTTTCTGATACACTGCGGTTCCAAGATAGAGAGAAGTCAATCCGAAAAAGATGATAAAACTAAAGATCAAGATAAAAATCCCTGAACGGGATTTTGAAAAAATAACTGCCAGTGACATAATTATTATGCCGAAAGTTATAAATAGATTTGTGGAAACTCCTTTTTTAGATAAAGCCAGTAATTTTTCCTTCCATTTTAACCCTGCTAAAGAGAAAACATCTACTCTTGCTATTATCAAACCAATAGCCAATGGAATAATCATTTCCAGGTATCCCGACAGATGGTTGCGATTGACAAAAGTACCTGTCACCGAATCCAGGCCATAACTCTTTCTGTAAAACAAAATCCTTGGATTCTTGTTGTAAAGTTCAAACAACCCGTAGACTGCCTCAAAAACCCCCATCGCAATCAATACTGAAAAAATCCTCATTATCTGCCGCCTGTTTGTAACTGTTTTAACAATTAAAAAACCAAGAAGAAAATAAGAAAGGATCTCAAGTCCCTGCCGTAAAGTATATGAAGGGATAAGAGACAGGCTCATGAACTTGAATCTTGAGAAATCACTATGAAAAAGCTCCTGGAAAGAATAAGTGTTGGGAGACAAGACTTTAATCATTAATTTGGGAAAAGGTATAATTTGAATAAAAATAAAAACAAACAGGGAAAAGAACAAATATTTCGGCCATCTCAGGGAATAAGAAACAAGTTCGTTCGTTTCGGGCTTTTTTCCCATCTTAATATAAGCTGCAACCATCACAAGTACCGCAATCTGAATCACCATAATCGACCATTCATTAACAGATGCTGCAGGCAGGGGGCTGAAAACAATCAAACCTAAGATACCATACTCAATAATATTCCTGCATACTCTATCAGACTTCGATAAAGCCTGTTTTTCATCCTTCTTCATTCTATTCATTTATCCTTTATCACCCATAAAAACTTAATATTGTTTTTTAAGTATCTGTCTCATAGCTGCCATAAGAACGATAATAATCCATATAATAATAATCTCCGCTTTTTACTTTCATCTCATTATATAAAACACCCATAATCTTTGCCCTTGCCTGCCTTAGTTTCTCAACAGAAGTACAAAAAACCCTATTAGTAGTCTTGGTCTTGGCTACTTTAACAACAATAACTGTGCTGTCTGCAAGTGCGGAAACCACAGCCGCATCAACCACAGCAAGTACCGGAGGCGTATCAATTAAGATAACATCAAACCCCTTTTTTACCCCTTCCATCATATCTTTCATCTTTTTTGAATTCAGAAGTTCAACAGGATTAGGAGGGATCATTCCGCTCGATAAAAGCCAGATATTCTGGATCGATGTCTTTTTGAAGGCATCTTTAAGGTAAATCTTCCCTGTTAGATATGCACTTAATCCCTTGTCGTTTTTAGCATTAAATATCGTATGGAGACGGGGTTTTCTTAAATCCGCATCAATCACAAGCACCCTCTCCCCAAGCTGAGCAAACGAAACAGCCATATTGGCAACCGTGGATGTCTTTCCTTCCTGTGGAAGAGCACTAGAAAAGACAATGGTTTTCGGCGGATTCTCAGCATAAGAAAGTAAAATAGAACTTCTTATTGTCCTGTAATCTTCGGATATTGAAAGCTTCGGATAGCGGTAATTGGCTAGTTCGATTTCCTTTATTTCGGGCAGATCATCCTTATTTTCGGTATCTTCTTTCTCTCCATAAGGATGTCTGTAACCAGAGTAATAGCCAGATTTCTTTTTCTTGCTCCTCCCTTCCGGATCGAGATACGGAATCATTCCAAGAGAAGAAAGTCCTGTCAGCCTTTCCACATCTTCAGGGCCTTTAATAGTATTATCCATATAGTCAAGAAGAAAACAGAGCCCAACTCCTCCAAAAAGACCTATAAGCAGAGCAATAGTAAGATTATATAACTTCTTTGGAGAAACTGCCTTTCTTGGCACTTCAGCTTTATCAATAATACTGATATTGCTTGCTTTCAACCCGCCTAACTTAGCTGAAACCAGTGTCTGGTTTTGTTTTTCCACAAGAGAGTTTAGGAGTCTACGCTTATTCTCGACTTCAATATTTATACTGTTATAGAGGATTGCATTGGAATTCATTGTCACAACATTTCTTTTCTGCTGATCAAGCAGACTTTTGAGAGAACGCTCTCTTTTTAAGGCAGAATTGTATTCCGACTCAGCAGCATCCACAGCTTTATTAAGCTCATCAGTCATACTGTCTAATCTTGCCTTAAGCTGAATCATTTCCGGGTAGCTGGGTTTGAATTTCTTGCTTTTCTCCTCATATTCGTTCTTTATTGCTGTGTAGTCTGTCTTAAGCCTCTGAATCACAGGATCGGTAATGAATTGAGGAAGAGAATCTACATCCAGATCTTTAAGCTCCTGAAACTTTGCCTGAGCATTAATCCGTTCTATCTGTACCTGGGTATATGCGTTGTTTAAATCAGAAAGCTTGGTTACTGCAGTACTCTCTCTTTCGCTTAAAAAATCCAGTCCCTTTTCCTGGCTGTATCTTTGGAGTTCTCTCTCTTTGACAGCAAGTTCATCTCTTAAATTCGCGATCTGTTCGCTTAAAAAATCCGATGCTTGCTGTGTCGTCTCATAACGCTTCTCTATAGAAAAATTTATAAATTCTTCTGATAATGTGTTGACTATATCAGCCGACAGTACAGACGAAGTAGAAATGAAACTGACTTCTACAAGTTTTGTTTCACGGATAGGCTTCACGTCTATTCCATTCTGCAGAACTCTAGCAATTTCAGAATAGGGATTTATAGAGAATGATGTTCTTAACCTTCCATTCCTCGACTTTTTCCTCGAAAAAAGCCATTTAAGAGTTACGAAATCCACGGCAGATTTAGAAAAACTTTTCTTTGCCCTTTTGCCTGCTCCGAATTCCGGATGGGACAAAAGATTCATTTTTCTTGCTACTCTTTCTGCCAGGGATTTACTCTTAATAAGCTTCAACTGGGTGTTATAGAACCTTAGATCCCGTACAACAGGCGACTGATACCCGAAGGTATCTTCTATACTTAAGATCCTGGAAGACCCTTCCTCTATATGCAGTGTTACTGTTGATTTATATTTGGGAGCAGCCAGAAAAGAAAAAACCCCTGTAAAAAAAATAAGAGCCCCTGTAAAACTGAATATCACCCATTTTCTCTTAACAATTATTCTCCAGTAAGTCATCAAGTCAATCTCTCTTTGTTCTTTTTTATTATTCATATTCATCTCTTTATCTAACCTGTATTACTCAGATTTGTTGATAATTTAAGGAAATTCATAAAACCTAAATTCAAATTGTCTTAATATAACATCTCTTTTTTTGCAGAATTCTGTCAACTTTTCAATCTTTTCTCTACCAATTTTATCTGTAGAAATAATAATTTCAGAAACTTCATGTTTTCTTACAATATTACTCATACTGTTAATATTCCCTAATATCGGACAGTCGTGCAGGAACTTCCCCTTCTTTTTCTCATCATCGTCAATAAAGCCAACAGGGACACTTAAGTAAGAACCATTTCTTCTAATCTCTTTGAAAAGAATAGAACCTCTTGCCCCGGCACCATAGATAATTACTTTTTTCTTCTCACTTGCTGAACTCCGCTTGTAAAAAAAGTTAACAGCAATGTGGGAAGCTCTAACGCCAGTAACAAAACTTAACAATAAATAAAAATCCATCACGAAAAAGATAATTCCGCCAAAAGGTTGAATCCCAAAGAATATTACAGCGACAAATAAAACTCCAAGCGAAGATAAAACCAGAGCCTTGAGTATTTTCACTGTATCTTCTATGCCGGAATACTGCCATGTCCCTTTATATAAACCCGATAAGTAAAAAACAATAATTTTAAGGGCAAGAAGAATAGGAAGTGTCTGGATATATAAAAGTCTCATTTGGGTGTTAAATCCGCCAAAAACCAGGACGAAACTTAGATAATAAGAAAGAGAAACAGCAGCCAGATCAAAGAAAGTCAGAAATATCTTTTTATTGAGCAAATCAACTGTAAAAATAGGAATAAGCAGTCCATTTTCAAGAATCCTGAATTCCGGATAATTCAAACTTTTCACTCCCGCAAAAAAAGCAACAATAATGGCAATTAGAAATATAGTAACACTCAAGCTGGAGAGAACCTGACTCAGAAAAGCAAAAATACATAGAACCGCACAAATAGCGTACAGAATCATAACAGTCTTCTTGTGAGAAAAACCAAGTTTTAAAATCCTATGATGGATATGGTCCTCATCTGCATCAAAAAGGGATAATTTTTTAAAAAATAATGATTTGGAAGTTCCATTTTCTGTCGGGCGGTTAACAAGAACAATGGATTTAAAAAGTCTCCTGGCCATTGAAAGCATGGTATCCATAATAGGAAACCCAAGAGCCAGAACAGGCGCAAGCACAGCAATAATAGTCGCCCCTTTAGAAGAGCCTTCTATAGAAAGAACTGCCAGCAATAATCCCAGCAAAAGGCTGCCGGAATCACCCAGGAAAATTTTCGCTGGGTGAAAATTATATCTCAGAAAACCCAGGATACTTCCTCCTAAAATCAAAGAAATGAAAGCTATGCCAATATTCTGATTGAAAAAAGCAATTCCAAACACTGTGGCACAGACAATAAAAGACGTGCCCGCGGCCAATCCATCCAGACCGTCAACCAGATTTAAAGCATTCGTAATTCCAACCACCCACAGGATTGTGAGAGGAACAGCAAAAACACCTAAATGGATTATATTTCCACTAAAAGGATTTGCTACCGCATCAATACTGAATCCAAAGACAACAAGGAGTGTTCCGGCAATGATCTGAAATCCAAACTTGATTCCTGGCTTTAGTTTCCTAATATCATCAAACACACCCAGCGCAAGGACAATAATTTGACAGGCAAGTATTGTCTTCCATCTCGGCAGAAGGAATTCCTTAATATAAACATTATTTAAGACAAAACCCAATAATAATGTCAGATTCAAAGAAACAAAAATGGGTATTCCTCCCAGAAGAGGTATTGGCTGGCTGTGAATCTTTCTTTTCGAGGGGTAATCGAGAACATTTGTTTTTGTTGCCAGTATTCGAATTAACGGAGTTAGAAGCAGAGAAATCACGGCAGCCGTAATAAAATAAATCAAGTATTTAATCATTTGCTCTTTAGGATTTCCACTATTCTCTCGGCTGCTTTTCCATCCCAGTATTCCGGTATTTTTTTTCTTATTATTCCATCTCTTAATACTTTGAGCGCTGTATCTACAATCTTATCAGGATCGCTCCCAACCATTATATTCGTGCCTTCAGTAATAGTAACAGGCCTCTCCGTATTATCACGGATAGTTAAACATGGAACCTGCAAAATAGTAGTTTCCTCCTGTATCCCGCCAGAATCTGTTAATACTATTTTAGCATGAGACATCAAACATTGAAAGTCATGGTAGGCAAGAGGTGGGACTGCCAGTATGTCCTGCCCTATAAAATTCAGCTCACAATGAGAAATATTTTCACAATAAGACATCATTTCCTCAAGCTTAAATTTTCTGATTTGTTTAATCGTTCTGGGATGAGCAGGAAAAATCACCGGAAGTTCTCTTGAAATCCTCTTAAATGCTTTAAGAATACCCAGCAGCACTTTCTCTTTATCGACATTCGAAGGCCGGTGGAGAGTCAATAATGCATATTTTCTTATTTTGTTCTTTTCTTTAAGTTTCAGTTTCTCCAGAATATTTGATTTATTAGACTTCTCAATATTACTCAACAGAGTATCTATCATAACATTTCCTACAAAATGTATCTTCTCAGCACATATTCCTTCCTCTATCAAGTTCCGGTCAGCATCCCTGCATGTAGTGAAAAGATAATCGGATATCTGATCCGTGAGTATCCGGTTTATCTCTTCAGGCATTGTTCTATCAAAACTTCTCAATCCTGCTTCTACATGGCCAACAGGGATAAACAGTTTGGATGCAACAATCGCACAGGCAATAGTGGAATTGACATCTCCCACTACAAGAATAAGATCGGGTTTCTCCGAAAAACAGACTTTCTCAAATTCAATCATTATATTCCCGGTCTGCACTCCGTGAGTCCCGGAACCAACACCAAGATAGATATCCGGCTCTGGCAGTCCCAGATCATCAAAAAAGCACTCTGACATCTGTTTGTCATAATGCTGTCCTGTATGAACTAAAACCTGATCGAAACTTGAATTCTTCTCAAACTCTTTAATCAAAGGAGCGGCTTTCATGAAATTCGGCCTTGCTCCTGTTACTATAAAAACTTTTTTCTTTTTCATGTTTCTTTCAAGAACAAATTTTTTCTTTCAATACTTCCAGAGCAAAGCCAGGCAGCACACTCTGTCTCTTGAACCTCGAGGGCTCTCTCATTAAACGGTAAAGCCATTCAAGGCCGAGCCTCTGAAAAAACCTTGAAGCCCTCGGTACTCTCCCTGCAATCACATCCAGGGATCCTCCTATTCCCATACAGATTTTCACCTTTAAAACATCTCTATAACGATGAATCCACTCTTCCTGCTTCGGGCTTCCCAACCCTACAAACAGAATATCCGCTCCGGATGAGTTTATTTTTTCAACCACTTCTCCATATTCCTCATTTGAAACATAGCCATGCTGGGTCCCGACAAGTTCCAGCGACGGATAACTTTTCAGAATATCAGATGAAGCTTTATTGTTAACTTCATGACTCGATCCAAAAATAAAGATTCTATATTTCTTTCCGTCAGCTAAACTAAGGAGATGTTCCATCAGCATTATACCCGGTATCCTGGAAATAGTTACTCCGTAAAGCAGCTTTAAGGCAGCAACTATACCAATTCCATCCGGAATAAGGAAGTCAGTCTCTCTCAAAGCAGATAAAAGCCTTGTGTCTTTCCGTGCACACATCACCTTCTCTGGATTTACTGCGATTATTGTTTCAACTCCTGTACTGGAAAGTGCACCCTCAATTTTTGAGACAAACTCGTCCGGCTTATATGTATCCACCGGAACGTCGAGTATAATTCTTCTTTTATTTTTCATGAGACAAAAGATAAGTTGAAAGGGCAAGAAAAGCCCAGGCCTGGCTCCATCTCATATATGGGATCTTGATTTTACAAAACCTTCTTTTTTGATAGTAAAAATATCCTTTCTTATCCTGCATATTTGTAATCATCCAGTTAAGAACTTTTTTACATAATTCCATATCTGCTCCGTATTTTTTTAGCTGACTCAATGTCACAACAGCCTGGGCAGCACTATGAATATCCAAAGGATAAATCTTATTAAAATAATATTTTGGCTCTCCGTGCTTTAAAAAGAAATTATCCTGATAAAAAATCAATCCTTTTCTAAGCCCATCAACATAATTTTCATCGCCGGTGCTTTCTGTAAAAATTTTAAGGCTTTCAAGTACAAAACCTGTGTGAAAATTATCTATTCCAACTCCCATAGCAGTTTTACTCTCTCCATAAAACCATCCCCCATTATCCTGCTGATGATTTATAACATACTGAACAGATTTTCTTGCAGTCTCTCGAAGCCCTTTCTCCCCAGTCTTTGCATACAATAGACTGAGAAGAGAGGAAGCAAGTACAGTAGCATTATGTACAAAATATTGATCTAAAGGAGAATACGAAAAACATATAGAGCCATTTTCTTCCACTCGATTCAGATCATTTAAAATGAAATCACATGCACTGCGGGCAATTTCAAGGTACTCTTCATTCCCCAAAACTTCATATGCATCTAAAAAAGCTCTCCCAATAAAACTCGTATTCACAACTGTTGGAGTTCCTTTAGGCAAGAAAAATGCCCTGCTCTGCCAATCGAAATTGTATCCCCAGCAGTTTCCACTGTACCCGGGCGACGAATCTTCTTTTAGCCACTTAACAAATTGTTCTATCAAATCCATATATTCTTTTTTCTTCTCTTTTCTATATAATTTAACCATCCCGGATAAAAATAGCCCGATAGCCTTTGGATTCCTCCCCTTTTTGATATTTAAAAATGGTCGAAAGTTTACACTCGATTTTTTATTCAATTGTAAAAAAACCAGTCGACATAATTTATGATTTTTAAAAAAGGGGCACGCCTGAAATACCCTACTGTTTAAACCATCAAAAGGATCAAAACCCACCCAGTTATGATTCTTGCAGTAAGAATTCAATCTACTCAAAGAATTTCTGGCTGTATCGATCAAAATAGACAATTTCTCCTTTATTTAAGCTCTCATGAATCATAAATGTGGCAATCGAGGAGTTTACACTTTCCACAAAAGGCACAGGAATACTAGTGCCTTCTGCAATACTTCGAAGCCATAGAGAGATCTGTTTTTGATGACCTTTATCTTGATGCCTTTTCTCTTTTTCACGCTTCCCTTCACGTATGAATTCAAGACTTTTGAAGTCATCAATCACAGCAATCGAATTTTGGCAGAATATTTCAATCCTTTCCTTTGGATAGCTATTATCTCCGTTTGCAAGATAACTGATGTTGGCAACAGAGCCATCGTGGAATTTGACTAATACTGAAACATTATCCCTGAGTTTATCCCCTCCGATATTTTGAGCGAAAACAGATCTAAAACCTGATCGACAGATATACATGCATAAGTCCATAAAATGACAGACTTCTCCGATTATCCGTCCTCCTCCTTCTTCCTCACTCTGAGTCCAATGGTCAAAAGGGATAAAGCCTGCATTTACACGATAGCTTATAAACATCGGCGAATTTCTATGAGAAAAAAGATTGCTGCAACTTTCAATCAGTGGTGCAAATCTCCTGTTAAAACCGAGCATGATATCTTTTTCGCTCTCCTTATGGGCTAGAATAACTTCTTTCAGCTCTCTCTCATTGATTGCTAAGGGTTTCTCTACATAGACATGTTTATGATTTTTTAGACTCTCTATAACATAATGAGCGTGTAAATTATGCCTTGTCGCAACAATGATAGCATTAATATTTTTATTCTTAAAAATGGAATCTGGCTCTGAAAAACACCTTCTGATTCCAAATTTTTTTGCAACATCTTTGGATAAAAAACCCTCTGCTGCTAAAATACCTTCAAGGCTGACATTTTGTTTATTTTTTACCGCAGGTAATATCGTAGATTGCGCAAAATTTCCGGCACCAATCAAACATATGTTAATTCTGCTTGTTTTCTTCGTTTTTTTATCACCCACTTTGACGATTGGTTTAAATTCCTGTTCAGAATCATATTTCAACACCAAGCCGATAAATTTTTCTTCTTTCTTGCCTGTGATTAAATCATAAGCATCTTTTACGTCCTTGAATTGGAACCGATGCGTTGTAATTTTTCCGGTATTGATTCTCCTTTCATTCAAGAGCTCAAGAAAAGTCTCCATATTTCTCCGTTCAGTCCACCTCACATAACTAATAGGATAATCTATCCCATGTTCCTCATAACTAGGATCATATCTTCCTGGCCCATAAGAGCACGACAGTTTTAAATTCAGCTCTTTCCCATAATACACACTGCGGGGAATGTCCATTTTCACACTTCCTAACACAACAACTGTTCCTTTTTTTCGACTGAGTTCACCGGCTAATTCAATAATTTTATTGCTGTGAGATGTTGCGGTAATGATAACTGCATCTGCTCCTACATTTTGAGTTGCAGATTCAACTAATAATATTGCATTTTCTCTATCCGAGTTTATCGCAAAATCAGCCCCATTTCTCTTAGCATGATCAATGACATAATCTTTTATATCTAAGCCAATAACTACGCATCCTGCAGATTTTAATAATTGGACAGTTAACAACCCAATCAATCCCAAGCCGATAACAACAACTCTTTCTCCAAGCCGTACTTCTGCTTGGCGTAATCCCTGCAAAGCTATTGCTCCAAGAGTTGTGTAGGCGGCTTCTTCGAAAGAAACACTTTCTGGAATCTTTACACAAAGATTCTTTGGAACAAAAATGACTTCGGCATGATTTGCATATCCCACACCTGCACAAGCAACCCGATCTCCCACTTGAAAACCATATGCATTATCTCCAACTTCAAGTACTGTACCGGAAGAGCTGTAGCCTAATGCAACAGGTGTATTTAATTTATTCACCACTATATTATAGGTTTTTTTTAATCCGATCTTCTTTGCTGTTTGGATAACCTGCTTTAGCTGTTCTGGTTTCTCTTTGGCCTTTCCAATATATCCTTTTTTGGATACTTCAATCGTAGCTCTCTCTGTCCCAGCACTTATAACAGAATAATAATTTCGAACTAGAACACCACCTTTTTTTATTAAAGGCAAAGGGACATCTTCAATTATTAATTTCCCTGTTTTATAATTCTGTGTGATTTGTTTCATAAATACACCGCCTCATCTCTCGAAGTAGTCATTATTCTTTGTTTTAGAATTTATTTCGTAGCATATTCAACAAATTCATTATATAAACTCTCTTTTGAAAATTTGTATCTGATTTTTGCAATCTCATTTGATTTTTCTATAATTTTATATTCATTTATCTTATCAAAAAATTCTTTAATTTCTCTTTCATTAAAAGGTAATACCCATCCAACATTATTTTCTCTTACAAATTCTGATGTATCATTTTCTCCAATAACTAGAATAGGTAAATAAGCTGCAATAGAATCAAACAACTTGTTGGGCAGAGTATTCAAATGCATTGGTATCACTGAAATATGTTGATCTTTCAAGTATTGTGGTACATTGCTTGGATCAATAATTCCAGTAAATCTAACATTCTTGACACCTTGACTTTGGACATATTTTTGAACCTTTGGGAGATCATTACCTCCTCCAATAATGGTAAATTGAAATTTAGGATTTTTTTTAATTGCTTCAATAATTGGAAATAAATCTATATTTGGTGTCAAATTCCCAATATAAAAAATATTAAATGTATCCTTAAAATCATCTGAATTCTTTGTTTTCATTTCTCTCCAACGATCAGTATCAAAACCTAAAGGAATAAAAAGAACTTCCCTATTGGGTGAATATCTATTGAACCAATTTTTAAAATTTGTGGATGTATATATGATTCTATCAAATGCACACAGTGATTTTTTTTGGAAAATATTACAGTATATTTCAAACATTCTTTTTTTCATTCCTTTCCTTATTGGGAAAGCATCCGGCAATATATCTCTTATATCCAAAATTAATCTTACATTACTTTTTTCCTTTAAAATTGAACATACCCATATGAGCTCTGGTGGCCTGGATGGTATCAAAATGATATTTCCTGACTTCACTATTTTTATTAAACATAAATAAACTTTAAGACTAAACTGTATATGTGTAATAATTCTAGCAATTGAAATATTTTTTCTATACCCCAATACATTAAACACCTTCAAATTATAAGTTAATTTATCAGAAATATTTCGAATGTATTCCTTTTTAAAATGACTTTTATTCGAATGATTAAAATTGGAAGTTATATATTCAACCCTATATCCTTTCTCAACGAAAATCCGTGCTAAAATTGGATGTCTTGTACCTCTCTGTGTAAGCTTGGATTCAAATGGAGTAATTAAAAATACAGTATTAATAGATTGCTTTTTCACTTAAGAAGTCCTATGTAAATTTCTTTTATTTGCCAAAGTATTTTATTGACTTCGTATTTTTCAAATGCTTCAATTCTATTTTGTTCACCAATCATTTTAACAAAATTGCAGTCCATAATAGCCTTTTTTATTTTCTCAGCTAACTCCCTCACATTTCCTATTCTAACAATAAAACCATTTTCCCCATCAATAACAATTTCTTTCAATGCTCCAACATCAGTTGAAATTATGAAGAGTCCTGCTGCCATCGCTTCTAGTACAGCATTTGGACAACCTTCTGTATAGGAAGGAAAAACAAAAACATCAGCATTATTGAATTGTCTTGTTTTTTCCTTTCCCTTTACGTATCCTTTAATTGAAATATGTTTGTTGAGTTTGTTATATTTAACTCTATTCTTTAAATTGTCTAATGTTTTCCCATCAACAGGATTCCCAACAAATGAAAAATGAAAATCATACCCGTTTTTCTTTAAAAGCAATAAAGCTTCCAAAATATCAAAAATCCCTTTATTATCTTGTAACCTCCCCAGAAAAAGAAACTTCATTGTTTTACTTGCCTGATTGTTTTCTTCATGGAACAAAGATCCATCAAACATCATTTTCGAGACGTGAATTTTTTCTTTTTCAAGACCCCAATTTATCAAAGTTTTTTTGAAATCCTCGGCTAAAACAATTATTTTATCTGAAGCAGAAAACATCCTTACAAATAAAAACTTACAAAAAGAACATCTTTCCAGGAATTGAACAAAATATAGTTTCCAACCATGGATAAAAAAAATGACTTTTTTTTTAAAAAACTTTGAAATTAAGAATAATCCTGAATCTCGAACAATAGGGAGAAATACAAGAGAGCTATTTAAATGCACAAGTTTTATATTTTTATTCCTTATCAAGAAATACGAGAATAAAATTATATCCTTCAAATATTTCCCGACATATTTAATTACCCTGTTTTTCTTGATTGATCTCCTTAGTCCAAAAGTGAAATATTTTATTTCTATACTTTTGTGGTTGAAATAATTTAAGAATAATCTGAAATAATTATTAATTCCACCAGCCTCTGATAGATCTTTGCCTAAAATTAAAACAATATGTTTAGAAATCAAACTTCTCCTTCTTCTTGCTTATTATTATAAGAATCAGTTTTTTCATGGAGCATATCTAGATTGTTTATTCTTAAAATAATAAAACTACTAAAACAAAAGTAATGCACTGCAAATAAATCAGTTACTGCAATATTAGCATAAGACAAAGAAATAACTATAATAACAAAAGAGAAACCAATCATCCCTAATCCAAATGAACGCCAATATGGATCTTTTTCTATCTTAAAAAGGAATATACATTTTCTCATAATCAACAATAACAATAATAAAAACACAAGTGCTCCTAGATATCCAACATTCATAGCTAGCCAAGTTATTCCACTAATACCATACCCCACATTAAATTCTTCTATAGCTCTATTTCTTGTATCAAAAGTTTCAAATCTGGTTTTTAATACATTTCCTGGGCCTTTCCCGAACAAAAAACTAATCTTCCCTTCATCAACAAGAATTTTAAAAACTTTAATAAAAGTTGCAATCCTTCCGTAGGACACTCCTTCACTCTCCAAAGTAGTATATTCTTTTGCATAATTAAATGCATATGAGGGAGAAAATCCTGACTTTTCATGTTCTCCCGGGCTCAAGGAAGGCACAAAGCTTAGAGTGAAATATAAAGCTATCATAAAAACAAAACTACCCACTATGACATATCTAAATAAATTTTTAATATTTTCTTTTAAATACCAGCTTAGAAATATAATCAATAAAGGTAAATAAAAAATAAAGGCTCTTTTTCCTCCCACCATGGAGAACGTTATAAATCCTAATATGAGCAATATGAAAATAAATGTCTTTTTATATAACAGAAAATATGAAAGACAAAATCCAATGACAACTAAAGGTAATACTGTAGACGGGACACCGCCATGCCAAGCATATGTCCCTATCGCTCTCTCATTTTGGCCATAAATGAAAAATTTAATAATTGATACTGGTATTTGAATTGCAATCAATGCAAACACAAAATTGTTAAATATTTTGATTCGTTTTTCTTCCCAGTCTAAATTGATAATCCCTAAAAACAATAAATAATATCTCAAAATTAACCTTAAAAATAATACTATTGAAATTAATTCAGTTTTATTGATATATGCCGACAACAAACATACAGCTAAAAACACAACAATAATCTTTTCCCCAATAAACTCGATTCTGTTTTTATTTATATATCTCGTACTAATACTCTTAATGAAAATAGTAACAGCAAGTAATTCCTGTATCCACATAAATTGTGGAGGGACAACATTAATAGCTATCAGCCAATCTCCGAAAAAAACAATCCCACTTATTAACATTAACATCCAGAGTGGAGATTTCCAGATAACAAAAATCAATAACGGCCCTAATAATATCAATAATTGAGTATAATTGAGGAAGAGAATAGCTCTTCCGATAAAAAAGGCCATAAATATGATGAATAAGAAAAAATAGGTATTTAATGAAGTATTATTATTCTTGATTAATGATAGCATAGATCATTCACACTTTAGTATTTCGATTTAATCTGAAAATTTTGCATAAAAGCTTTTTCAAATAAATTCTTAAACTTTCTTTTTGATCTATCAAGCAATTTAAATCAGATCCAGTATACGTTCATATTTTAATCTATTGAATGGCACAAAAATAATAATGACTTGTGCTTTAATTTACTAATCTTTCAAATATTTCTATATATCTTTCTCCTATCCTTTTTATGTTGTGATTTTCAATAGCATATTGTCTTGCTCTTTTCCCCATTTCATTCCTAATATTATCATTTTTTATTAAATATCGTACATCTTTTACCATTTGCTGAAAAGTTCCAGAATGAAATCCAATCTTATTCTTTGTAATTAGATTATCTGGATCAAAATTTAATGCTATTACAGGAGTCTCTCTCATCCACGCTTGAATATAAGTATTGGGAAACCCTTCAAGTTCCAGACTTGTATTTACCAATATTGAGGATTTTGATAATAGTGCGTCTGTTTCCTCAAATGAAATTTCACCAAGATATTTTAAACTTGGCAGTTTTCTTGATTTTTTCATAAGCATTTCTTGATATATTCCTTTTGCAGAACGCCCAACATAAATGAATTGAACATTCGTATTTTTAAATTCTCTTGCCAACCTGATAAAAACCTCTGGCTGCTTCCAATGCTTTATATTTGCAATCCAAACAACAATTGGAGGGCTTGTTTTTCTAAATTGGGGCAAAGGTACTGGATGCCCATTTGGAATTACAATACTGTCCCTGCCAAAATTTTCTTTAAGAAGCATCTGCTGATGTTTAGTCTGTACCACAATTAAATCTGCTTTTCTTACTCCATATCTGCCAATACGCTCATTAATAAGATTTGGAAAAATCATATGATTAAAAGGAACTTTGTTTTTAACTACATCTTTCCTAGCTGCTGCATTAAAAATCATTTTTTTTGAATATTTCTTTGCATAAAAAACTCCAATTCCAGTATACGGAACTCGCCAGCGCTGATATATTACATCGGGATTAATATTTTTTAACATTCTAATCAAAGGAATCAAATTCAAAGAGGAGTAATGTCTTCCATAACTTTTAAGATATAAATATTTTACATTTTTCCTTCCTTCCTGTGGAGTCCTTATTAAATCAGATATGTAATATACATCATGTCCTTTCTTTAATACTTCATTAATAATCAAATCTGCCTGAATTTCAGAACCTCCTTTAAGAACAGTAATCGCAGCCTGCAGTAAAAAAACTATTTTCATTATTATTTATTTATATAGGAATCTAATAAAGTTAAATTTAAAACATCACATAAAATTTGGTCGTAGTCACTCTTGCAAGCTAAGTGATCTTTTAGAATTTTTTCTATTTGACCTTGGCTAAAGCCAAAGTGATTTTGTGTTTCTACATTTAACAAGATGTTTTTAATATATTCCTTTGATCCAGTTCTTATCCAATAATCATAAGCCCTATATCCTTTACTTTTAAAAAGGATTTTCCCATGTGACAACCTCTGCATACTTCCCTTAAGTTTATAACTCAATTTGTTATAAATTCTTTTTATTAATATATCTGGGTATACCGGAGAAGACACTAAATAACCGCCAGGCAGTCTAATTTTGCTTAATTTTGCAAATTTATTTGTAAGGACTCTTCTTAAAAAATTCTTATTTATTAATAATTCAAAAGGAAGATCTATTGCAAAATTGATAATATCTTTGTCAATAAACGGATCACTTATTGGAAGATACCAATTTCCATAATCTAAAACAGGCACCATATATCTTCTTCCTCGCTGTTCAAGCTTCCAATAATAATACATCTTATAGAAAGGCATATTTGGAAAATTATATACTATTTTATGGAACTCTTTTTTTGCAAACTTCATCAATTCAAAACTTTTATCACCATCATATAATTTGTTTATTCCTTTTGACAAACTCATTCTCAAATGATTTTTCAAAATATAATTATTCAGTTCGTATCTATTTTTAACATTTCTTAACTTATTACTAATACGTTTTCCAAATACTGTATCTGCCATATAAGCAGCTAAATAGAAGTCATTGGTTAATCCAAGCTTATCGAATCCGCCTATAAAATGAGCATCCCTTATTCTTAAATGGCCATCTCCTTTAAATGCAATTTCATTGGCGTAAGAAGATATTTGGTCATCCGGGATTTTAAAAAATTTATATTCAACATCTAGTAAAGCAGAAATTTTTCTTGAAATTTTATCTTCTCTTCCTCCCGGAGTTCCAAAAGTATAAAAAACCAAATGCTTCTTTGTTGAGTCACATAATTCTTTACAATATCCTGCAAGGATTCGCGAATCTATTCCGTCACTCAGAAATAATCCAATGGATTCATAATTTTTTATTCGTTGCCAAACAGAATTTATAAACAAATCATCAAAAATCTTTAATAAATAATCTAACTTATAATCCTTTCCGGGATTATCCGAAGTATTATAACTTCCATATCTTTTTATATTAATTTCTTTTTTTAAATGATCGTAAATAAATACAGAAGAAAATGGAAGAAGCTCTATATTCTTAAACAGTGTTTTATTGGATAACATATAAGAAAAAGATAAAAATTCGTAAACAGCCTCTATTCTATATTCTAAACTTTCTTTGTTTATTAGACCCTTAATTTCAGAACTCAATACAATTTCATTCTCTATCTTTCTGTAATATACAGGTTTAGATCCTATCTGATCAGTTATAACAAATGTTTTTTTCAATTTTCCATTATGAATAGCCAAGGAAAAACTGCCAGATATTTTTTGAACAAATTGAATCCCAAATTTCTTATATAGATCCAAAATTATAAATATTAAGCTCTTATCATTTATTTTTATATTCTTATCATTTTTCCTGTCTAAATAAAGATCTCCATAGATCACAATCGCAATCTTTTCTTTTGGAAGATATAAAGTACGACCCTTAATTTTGTTTTTAAAATCAACTAATCCGAGATATAAATCATCAAATATTATTTCATTCCTTGCGAAACAACTACGATTATGCGTGAGTTTTCCCAAGTTTTTGTTCTTTCTTGAATTAATTTCTATTAATATACCTGGCATTTATTCTTCACAAAATTCTTTATTATCTTTTAAAAAAAGATATGCTACCACCATTAGTAATTTAATAAGCCTACTCAATTAAATGTCTTATTCGATTAATTCTCTCTGCTATACTTTATAATATGCATAATAAATAGAAAGTCCGGCATGATAAAATTCTTAATATTAGTTATATTATACGTGTATATGAGATCTTTTCCAAATAAACAATACTCACCTGGATAAATCAATGGGTGGATTTCTCCTTCTTTTTCTCATCTTCAAAAGTGAAAGAACAAAGGATAATTATTTTCTTGCCTTTGACATCAAATATTCCCTGTGTTACTTTTTCACTCGCAATAAATTACAAAAACCAGTTTGCGTTTTTCCCATAAATGGAAATAAAAATTCCTAAAGAAATCTTTCACCCAAGGAGGAAAGAAAAAAGTAATGTCCAGTATATCTAGAGGCATTAAAAATGCTTCTTATTTAGCAATAGGAAATTTAATAACCCAGATCATTTCTTTTGTTGGATTTATTTATATTGCCAGGATGCTTGGACCTGACAATTACGGTATCTATGTAACAGTTGGGGCCTTTGTTGGACTATTTGAAATACTGCTTCTAACCGGACTAAACAAAACTATTATCAGAGAAGGCAGTAAAGATATCTCCTCCATGTACACCTTCTTAGAAAAAACAATCGGTATAAGAAATCTCTTTATCATAACAGCTATTATTGTCTGCATAATTTCCTCTTTTTTTACCCCATATGAGTTACAAACAAAGCTGTATATTACACTTTTCAGCTTCCAACTTGCATATACCGGTTTAAGAGGATTTTTAGGAACAATTTATCAGGCTACGGAAAAAATGCATTATATCTCAATTTTTGGAATCGCCAATAGAATTATATTTGTTTCCCTATCAATTGCTTTTTTATACTGCGGGTTTGGAGTTCTTGCTTTATTTCTGATATCACTTTTTTCTAATTTCTTAACAGTATTTATAAACTATTTTTATTCACGCAAGTATATTAAATTCAATTTCTTTTCCAAAATACAATTTGATAAAGACTTATTAAAGCAGGCAGTTATTTTTTCATTACTTGGATTCGTTATTTTTCTCACTACTAAGATTGACCTAGTAATGATCTCTCTTCTTGGGACATCAATAGATGTTGGAGTCTATGGAGTAGCATTCAGAATAACACAACTTGGATTGATGCTAAGGAATGTTATTGCAATGGCTTTTTTCCCTGTATTTATTAAACAATTCCATACACATAAAATGAAAGCCCGACAATTGGTAAAATATTCACTATTTTTCTTTGTCATTATATTTGCACTATCTCTGGCAGTATCTTTCTTTGTAGAAAATATAGTCTCAATCTTATTCGGTCCTGAATACCATAATTCAGGAGAAATCTTGAGGGTTTTAATCTTTTACCTCGCTTTTTCTTGGTCGACACTTCCTTTTACTACAGCAACTCAGGCAACTCAGAATGAGAAATACATGCTTATCATATGGTCAATTATGGCTGCCTTAAATATTCCTTTAAATTACTTATTCTTTATAAAATACGGCTTAATCGGAATAGCATATTCAACACTGGTTGTAACTGCCACTGGCCTCTTTCTGATTTCCTATATTACTCTAAAAGTTATGAAAAAACAGGGATATCTAGTATAAATTTCTTACAGAATTAAACTATATCAATGCTTAACATTCTTCGATTCCACCTTATTTTGGAACTCTGGTATTTCATATCTCATCCAACTGCTGTTATCATGATCCCTCAATATTATTCTGCCTGGATTGCCTGCCACTAAACAACCGTCTGGAACATCTTTCGAAATAACACAGCCTGACGAAATAGTTACATTATTCCCAATACTGATTTTTCCTGTTATTATTGAACCTATTCCAACCCAAACATTATTACCTATTGTTGGCGTGCTTTTTATATCTCTTATATAACGTGTCCCAATAGTTACATTATGATGAATTGTAAAGTTCTCACCTATATTTATGCCAGGAATAATAATATTCCTGCCACGTGGCATATAAAATCCTGGACCAATTTTGGCTCTCCCACTTATAAATATAAAATGGAAATATAGTAAGTGATAATTCAAAATATTACGCAAAATCCTGAAAGGCACACTGAGGAATTTATTTCGTTTTTTTAACCGTGCAGTGAACTGCCCAAACCTGTAAACAGCAACAGCATGAAATCCAAAATCAAACATCCACATATTTAATTTATACTTAAATTTAGGTTTAAGAGTACCGTATTTTTGATAATAGAACTTTTCTAAATCAATTCTAAATGGCATTTTATTCTTTTTCATCACTTTCCCTAATATTTAAATAAAGCATTAAAAAAAGGAAACATGATATTAATTTTACCATTCTGCATATAAAAATAACAGTGAGCTGCACTCTATATTATTATGATTAGCCTCAAAGGGTGAGGGAAACACTAAAAATCCCCCTGTTAATCGGCCTTAAATAGGCGACTAACATACGTGTGTAGAAAAATCTATTTTAATTCACTCTTTTGGCTACTTTTATATATTTTCTTGAGATTTAATAATCATGATATCTAAGAAAACAATTATAAGAAGCGTATTTGGATTTATCATAATTTTTATAATTATGGTGCCTAATATTCTTGCCGGAAACGTCTATTACATAGACAGCACAAATGGAAATGACAATAATGATGGCCTTTCAACTTCTGCTGCTTGGAAAACCATAAGTAAAGCAAATTCCACATTGTTGCCAGGAGATACAGTTCATATCAGAACAGGTGCTTATGATGAATCTATTAGACCAACAAATTCAGGCACACCGGGAAATTATATTACTTATCAGAATTATATTGGAGAATCCCCTGTTATAACTCGGTATGTACAATTAACGGGATGGATAAATCATTCTGGTTCAATTTATAAAACAAATATTGATGAAAGCTATTTTTATGGGGTCTGGGAAGATGATTATGCAAAATCTGGTTATTACGTTACATTAACACCTCAAGATTCTTTGCTTGAAGTTGATGAACCGAGTGAATCTTATATTGATACAACAGCAAAGATAGTCTATGTATGGTTAAAGGATGGAGATAACCCGAATAGGCACGACATGAAAATAGGAAGAAGTATAGGAGTTAATTTCCTTTCTAATACTGATTATATTAAAGTGGATGGTATTATAATTAGATGGACAAATGAGGGAGTAAAATTACTTAATTGTGATCACAATATTTTTCAAAATTGTGTTATTGAGTATGCATTTAATCCTGGATTTGAGGTGGTTGGAACTTCTGCTTATAACAAATTTTTATCCAATAAAATATGGAACGTAGGCCCTTGGTATGCAGGCATAGGGGATGGTTTCCGAATTGGGGGCACTGCAAACCACAACCTTTTAGAGAATAATGATATTTCAGTAGTTTCTCATAATGGTATAACATCTTATGGAATTTCTCCAGAATACAATATTATTCAACATAACAAAGTTTATGAAGTTTATCATTCTGGATTAAATATTAATGTAAATCCATATAAGGAAGTTTGGAGAAGAAACATATCTCATGGAAATGGTTCTAGCGGCCTTCAAACAGATTCAGGAGATTGTATAATTTCTTTTAATATATTTTATCATAATGGTTGGATAGGAGCTTCGGCTAGCGACGGTCTTTCAATTTACTCTACAAGTCGAGCTAACAAGAACCATAAATTTTTTCATAATGTTATTGTTGATAGTCAGAAGAGAGGAGTAGCCATTAATAATTGGGGTGGGATTTGTGAAGATGATATATTTAAAAACAATATAATTTATGATAATAAGGATTCTCAACATAATAGTCAGCTCCGATTTGATGGAAAATCATCTATTAATTCTAATGTATATAGTTACAATTGTATCTACAGGTCTGATGTAGTAAATGTAAGGAGTTATGATGAAGGCACAAAAACTTTAACTTGGATGGAATATAATTATTCATCAAATTTTATTAATAATGTACAGCAAGATCCCTCTTTTGATGCCACATATCATCTTAATGCTTATTCTCCCTGCATAAACTCAGGAAACTGGCTTACTGTCATTACTTCTTCGGGCTCTGGCAATCAGATTCCTGTAGAAGACGCAGGTTATTTCTGCGACGGTTTTGGAATTATTGATGGAGATTTAATCCAGCTAGAAGGACAAACCCAGACAGCAAAAATAACAAATGTAGATTACGACAGCAACGTAATAACTGTGGATAATCCTTTATCATGGTATTCAGGTCAAGGAGTAAGCATGCCGTACTATGGTTATGCGCCTGATATAGGGGCATATGAATATTACGAAACCAGCACATCCCTTACTGCTAGTATGGATGCATCCCCTGGATCAGGATTTGTTCCTCTATCTGTCAGTTTCACTGGCAGCGCAACTGGAGGAAGTGAACCTTACACCTACAACTGGGATTTTGGAGACGGAGGATCTTCTGCGGATCAGAATCCATCTCATACATATTCAGAAGAAGGCGATTATACTGTCATATTCACTGTGACAGACGATAACAGCCAGCAGGATACTGACTCCATCATAATAAACGCAAGTGAAGAAACTGATCCGCTTGAAGCTTCTTGTTCGGCCTCTCCGGTTGAGGGCGAAATTCCATTCGAGGTTACCTTTACAGGAAGCGCAAGCGGAGGCACCGCACCTTATTCATACTCATGGAACTTTGGTGACGGTGCATCTTCAACTGCCAAAAATCCATCTCATACCTACACACAGGCTGGCACATACATCGTAACTCTCACCGTAACCGACAGCACTGCAAGCCAGGCATCAGCTTCAACCACAATAAGTGCTCAAGCTCAGATTCCTGCCCTGGCAGCCTCCTGTACAGCTTCTCCTACTTCGGGAGATATACCACTCACGGTAAATTTCATAGGATCAGCAGCAGGAGGCATACCTCCATATTCATATTCCTGGAATTTCGGTGACGGCACGTCTTCAACTGCCCAAAATCCGTCCCATACTTACACACAGGCCGGCAGTTACACCGCAACTCTCACCGTAACAGACAGCATCGCAAGCCAGGCCATAGCCTCAACCGAAGTATCCGCATCCTCCCCAGTACACGAGGTGACAGCACCCGACACTCCTGAAGGACCTTCAACAGGAGCCCCGGGTGTTTTATATACCTATACAACTGGAGGATCATCCTGTTCCCAGGGCCACAGCGTGGAGTATTATTTTGACTGGGGCGATGGGGCATATTCCTCCTGGTCATCTTCCACTAGCGCATCTCATATCTGGAGCACTGCCAGCACTTATGCCGTCAAAGTCCAGGCAAGATGCTCTGTAAATCCGGGCGTTACATCAATGTGGTCAGCAGCAAAAACAGTTTCACTCGAAGAATCCCCTAATTTCCAGCTTTATATTTCCTCGGCAACTGCCTCACCTGCTCCGGGACAGGGTGGATCCACAAATCCTGATACAGGAAGCTATCCATATCCAGCAGGAAATACGGCTCAGGTTACAGCACTCCCTGCCACAAACTACAGGTTCTCAAAATGGACCGGTGATATAACCGGCTCTGATTCCTATAACAGCGAAATCACATTCAATATGGATCAAGATAAATCAATCTCTGCACTCTTCTGCACACAGTGCGGCGATGTCAACGGAGACCTGAACATCACTCCTGCAGATGCTCAGGATGCCTTCGAAATGTTTCTCGGCATAATCTCGAGTACGACGGAAACACAAAAAGAAAATGCCGATGTCAACTGCGACGGGACAGCCATCGAACCGAACATTACACCCGGGGATGCACAGGCGATTTTCGTGAAATTCCTGGGTATAAGTGAACTCCCTGGCGACTGTTCCTGCAGGTCAAGAGCAGATGCTTCCAGCAGTGCTTTTTCAAAAAATAACCAGTCCCAGATAGCACCTTCAGAGAATCAACCCGGGATGCATAATATCAATCTCTCAATAGATGACATCGATGCAAGATTTAAGAGAGAAATAACTGTACCTGTACGCATAAACAATCCCTTAAATGTAAAATCCTTTGGCTTCGATCTTGCTTTCGATTCTGGCACATTTGAATTTGCAGGTATCGAAACAGGAAGCCTTTTTAACAACTTCACTAAGGTCGATGCCAATGAGATATCAGAAGGAGTTGTGAGGATTGGCGGGTTCTCGAGTGAGCCTATCCTGACATCCTCTCCAAGTGTACTCGTAAGATTAAAATTCAGAGTATCGGGAAGAGTAAAAGAACCAAGCTCTCTTTCCATCACAAATACAGTCGACGACATTAAAAATGCTACTACCAAATCCGGGGTGGTTTTTATAAAAAATATCAAAAACAAAATAAAGAGAAATAGAAATGTTTACTAAAAAGACTGCCCAATTTATATTGTTTTTCCTCGTTTTACTAGTGATCTTTCAAACCGGGTGCAAAAAGAATCCAATGGCTCCAGATATGGAAGATTTTACACGTCCGGTCATCTGGATAAATGCATTTGAGATGTCGTTTACAGCATCGGAAGCAAGTGCAAACTCTTCATCTCAGATATTGAAAGTTAAGAATTCCGGGATAAACACATTAACTTATTCCATATCAGATGATGCTGACTGGCTGAGTGTTTCGCCTCCGAACGGAAGCTCCACAGGCCAGATACTCGAGCATCTGGTATCAATAGACAAAAGCGGACTTGAAGCGCAGGATGATAGTTACACATCAGTAATAACGATCACATCTTCTGAAAGCTACAACAGTCCTCAAAAGGTGAATGTGAGTCTGACCATCAGTAAAAGTGTGCTGCCGCAGCAGGATGACCCGGATGATGGGGACGACCCACCTCCCGGAGATGATCCATCAGCACTTTCAGCTTCCTGTTCCGGTTCGCCTGTATCTGGTGTTGTGCCGCTTGACGTAAGCTTTACTGCAAGTGCAAGTGGTGGTATAGCACCCTACTCATACTCCTGGAACTTTGGTGACGGTCAATCTTACTCATCCCAAAATCCATCCCACACTTACTCCTCTGCCGGCACCTACACCGCAATCCTCACAGTAACCGACAGTACAAATAGCAAAGCTACAGATTCAACCACAATAACCACATCCGCTTCACAGCCACCTGCTACAGGCAATAAAATCGAAGTTAAGTGCAATCCAAGTTCTGCTTCAGCAGATACAATAGTTAATGTGCCAATATCTATCAAAGGAAATGAAAATGAGATAAAGGTCTTTGGGTTGGAACTTACTTTTGACCCGAATATGTTTGAATTTCAAAGCGTAGAAAAAGGAAATTTAACAGGAAGCTGGGCAGCAGTGGCTGGAAACGAAACCACTTCCGGCACTTTGAAGATTGGAGGGTTTTTAGGAGCAGGCACATCGATTCCAACTGGAAGCGATGGGTCAATCGCCATAGTCAAGTTAAAAGTAACAGGCAGCAGTTACAGCAGCGGACAGCAATGCCAGGTCAGCATTAATAGCTACACCGACGACATCGCAGGCATGTCTCCCGAGCCAGCAAACACAACATTCACTCTTCAAAAATAGAATCAAAAAAAGGTACCTGGTACATATCCTAACGGTACTATTTCTTGGACAAAAATGTGCCTGGCACCTTTTCGTTCAGATCTAAAGTTTGGACTTCTGACATCACGTATATTTAAACGTAAGAAGGATGACTTTATATAGCTGTGACAATCGATATTTTCAGCCTTGAACTATAAGACTCCCTTAGATTACTACAATTACCAACTCAAGCTTAATAGGGTGTCTATCTTTTTGAGAAAGACTAGATTGTAAAGAGCAAATAAAATTATTATAATTAATCATAATTTAAAATAATTATAGGTGATATTATTTGTCCAATAAATCATTGAATATTCTATTCTTAGCAAGAGAAACCTATCCACTAAATCGCATACGTCTAACTGATTTGTTTGTGAAACATTTTGCTGAAATTGGCAATAAAATCACATGGGTTTTAATGAATGAAAAAAAATCAAATAATATTTTAATAAAGAAAAATAACAATAATATTTTTTATATAACTTATTCCAAAGGGACAAATTCAAGAATAAAAAACTTTCTTAATAGATTCTTAACAGCAAAAAAATTCAAAATATCAAAGAAAATATTAATGAACCATAAAATCGACATAATTATTGCAAATGATGGAATTATTGAAGGCTTTATTGCATATTTATTATCTAAAGAATTTAAAAAACCCTTTGCATTTTATTTATCTTCACTCTTTTTTTCTTTTAATGAGTCAATATTTAAAGAAGATAGAAATTTAATTAATTTAATTAAATACATTAAATCAAAAATAGAAAAAAAATTATATATATTTTTAGTAAAGAAATGCGATATTTTCCATCCAATTTCACATTGGATGGGTAAATACTTCTCATCTTATAAAAATAATTTAAAAATTTTCCCTCTTCCTCTTTGCCCAAGTCAATATTTCATTAATTTTAATTTAAAATTTAATAAGTCAAATGATGTTAATAAATTAATCTATTTTGGTCAAATTACCCCTTTAAGAAAATTAGATTTGTTATTGAATGTTTTTAGAATTATAAATGATAATATACAAGGAAAAGAAAACCAATTGTTTTTTATTGGTAGAATCTATAATAAAAAGTATAAACTATATTTAGAAAAAAAAGCCAAAGCACTATCACTTATTGACTCATTCTTTATAATTGATGAAGTACCAACTCATGATATCCCGCTTTTTGTAAGACAGGCAGATATCGGATTGAGCATTTTACCTCCAATATTAGGATATCGAGTTTCATCTCCAACAAAAGCTGTTGAGTGTCTTTCTTTAGGTATTCCTATAGTCGGAAATAAAGAAGTAAAAGACCAAAAATATGTTATCGAAAAAAGCGGTGGAGGAATTTCCCCAAAATATGATTCTAATGAAATTGCAAAAAGTATTATATATTTGTTAAATAATAAACATTTTTTAAAAAAAATGGGTGCTAATGGTAAGAATTGGGTAATTCAAAACCGAAATTATAATAAAATGGCTAGATCTTTGAATGAAAAATATCTTTCCATTATCAAGGAATACCAAATGTAGATTCATGGGAGCATATACTGATTCTGATAAAATAATCGGTCTAATGATTAGAAAATGAAATATTATGATTCTTCAAAAAAACAACTGATATATATTAGAGAAAAAGCTACCCCAAAATACTGGGATAAACATTGGAACACTGAAAACATAAGACAAAGGATTCTTAATTCAGGAAAACATTCTTTTGTTGCAAGGATTACAAAGAAATATCTTAACCCAGGAGAGGGCCCAATTTTGGAAGGGGGATGCGGCTTAGGCAGTAATGTAGAATCTTTAAGATTAAACGGATACAAATGTATCGGAGTAGATAACGCAAAAAAGACAGTGCAAGCATTACAAGATAATATACCTGAGCTGGATATTCGATTTGGAGATGTCAGAAAGTTAGATTTCCCTGATAACTATTTTGCTGGGTATTGGTCTCTTGGAATTATAGAACATTTCCAGACTGGATATGATGACATAGCAAGTGAGATGTCTAGGATTATCAAACCAGGAGGATATTTATTTTTGTTGTTTCCATATATGTCATATATTAGAAAAATTAAGTCTAAGTTAAAGTTATACAAAGAATTTAATAATGAAGACATATCTGATTTCTACCAATTTGCTTTAAATATAAAATATGTAATTAACGACTTTGAAGAAAAAGGATTTAGGATGATTAAGAAAAAACGAAGAGGTGTATTATATGGCATAAAAGATGAGAATACATCATTAAGCCCAATAATTGATTTCCTAATTAAGCATAGAAACAAAAACGTCTTTACAAAAACCTCTTATTTTGCCTTAAATAGCATTCTATCATTAATATTTGCTCATATATTTGCTCATACAATTTTAATAGTGTTTGAATTGGGGTCGGAACGACTAAACTAACACATTTTAAATAAATCAAGTCATATTCATGCCTAAAATAATACCTTAAAGCCGCTTTTTGGGCCCAAAAAGCCAGCGTTAAGGCATATGTAGATTCCTTTAAAAAAAGTACCATGGATTTTTTCTTTACCTTTTCATTTCCTGTTGACGGCAGATTTTCCTTGTGCTATAAAATTCCCTGTCCTTAAATTTGCCCTGTAGGAGGCAATAATGGTGGAAAAATCACATATATTTTTAAAGGCTTTGCCACTTTTATTGGTCGTTCTCATTCCATATAAATTCGCTCTGCCAACTTACAGTGAAGAGACACTTATCATCGGTCATACAAATAAAGCCCTCGCAGCGGAAGAACCACTTATTATCGGTCATACATGTACAGACATCACTCATCTTCCAAAATACTGGGTAGAAAAGGCAAAGAGCCAGTTCAGGATTTCCTACGGACACACATCGCATGGAAGCCAGATAGTAAGTGGAATGAAAGAGCTCATGCAACAATCAGACACTTATTCATTTAATCATGATGGGAGTAACGGAGCACTTTCCCTCCACGACACACAACCTTCAGGCGATCTCGGCAATCCGGACAGAACCACATGGGCACAGAGAACAAGGGCCCTACTAAATACCCCGGGTTGTGACAGGAACATGATAATATGGTCATGGTGTGGCCAGGCTAATACTTCCGAAGCAAATATTAATCTCTACCTCAATCTCATGAATAAACTCGAAAAAGATTATCCTGAGGTCACATTCGTATATATGACCGGACATCTGAACGGCACAGGTGAAGAGGGAAATCTTAACATTCGAAACAACCAGATACGACAATTCTGCCTAAAAAACAATAAGATCCTTTTCGACTTTGCCGACATCGAAAGTTATGACCCTGACGGCAATTACTTTCTGGATAAATACGCTGACGACGGGTGCAATTACCTGGACAACGGAGCCCAGAAGAACTGGGCTGATGAGTGGTGCACAGCCCATCCAGGAGAATGTTCCTCATGTAACTGTGCCCATTCAAAATCGCTAAACTGCGACCTCAAGGGGAGAGCATTCTGGTGGATGATGGCCAGGCTGGCAGGATGGAATCCCGCAGACTGTGATTTCAACAGCGATAGTACCATAGACAAGCACGACTTGATTGATATAACTGATGTTGCTCTCGATGAGTATGACAAGTGGCTCAAGGACTGCTGGGAGCCGATGAAAGAATGCGGAGACTTTAACGGCGATGGTATCATCGACTCAAACGATATTCTTGAAAAGCGGAAAAGTATGATACAGGGACTCGCGGCCTGGATGCAGAACTGCGGTTTCCAAAATGGAAGAAATTCAAGGCAGCCAAGGAAGATCCCAAAACCTGGTCAGAACGGCAAGTTGAATGATCTAATAAAAGATAGTAATTGGGGATCGAGCTGATCAAAAGTAAAAGGTACCAGGTACCAATTTTACAGGCCCAGTTTTTTCTTCGCGAGTCTAACTGTCGCAGGGTTTTCTACTTCCTCGAGCCTCTCCAGAGCAGTGCTCCGGTCCATATAACCTTCCCGCACCAGTCCTGCCAGCTCAAAAGCATACGGATGAAAACCATGCTGCTCTTTATGCACCATATTTGCAAATGAATTGAGCAGACAATTTGTAGAATTGGAATCCACATCCTCTGGTATCTTCCATCCCAGTTCAGCAATCTTTCCGAATATCTTCTCTTCATCGTAATCAAGAAACACAAGAGGACTGATATTATAAGGAAAATTATACGGCGCTTTAAAATGTTTTTCTTCTAGAAAATATGGCCTTACATCATCCCCTGCCACATCGAACAGCGGCTCAAACACCGCCTTCTGCATCACCTTGATTATCTGAGGATTATTTTTCATGACAGACGAAGCAAGTGGAATCTGTCCCGGAGACCATCCGAACACATTAAAAGGGATATCTTTTTCAACTGCCATCCGAAGGGAGCAGAATTTTATTATTGTAATGCAGGACGTACAGATAGTGCTCGCCCTTGTCAATGTCTTGGGAGAAAACAGGTTTTTCTTTGCACTTGCAGTAAAAATTTTCTTCATAACATCAAAACGCGGCTTGAAAATGATACTGTCTAAACATAATTTCTCTGTAACATTCCGGATATTATCCAGCGCCTGTGTTGAAATAAAACCGTTATCAAAAGCAACTGCAAATACATTTAACCCGTACCTTTCTTTAAGAATTGTCAAAACATAAGTGCTGTCCTTCCCCCCACTGTAAGACATGATAGCGTCATAGGCAGCTTTACCTTTATGTTCTTTTATCAGCTTTTCGAAACGCTGCCTGTACCTGAGTTTTTTCTCTTCCAGATTTTCCGCCCCCCTGAAATTCCGGCAGAAATTACATACACCCTCTTCATCAAATCTAATCCCGGGAAAAGTCTCAGGCAGCACACAATTTATGCATCTTTTCATATTAAAATCACTCTTTATAAAAAATACACTCCGCACCCCTTCTTATTTTCTTAAAGAAACGGTGGAAGCTTCCTCATATTCTCTGTCGCTTTATGCTTGGCACTAAAATCCCTGAAAGCCCTCTTCACCTGTTCTTCATCTAATCTCATTACCTCGCACACATCTTCGTGAGAAATTCCACTCTCCCAGGCATACAAAAGCATGTCCAATTTATCATAAGGCATGCGAAAATAAAACTCCTCGTCGCTCACATCAAAACTAAATGTGTCAGGACTGGGAATCCTTTGTATAATTTCCTCGATGACACCTAGATACTCAGCAAGCCCATACACTTGACTCTTATAAAGATGGCCAATGGGTTCAATATCCACACCTGCGTCTCCATATTTCACGAAAAATCCCTGCATGAGTTCGCTTTTATTTGTTGTGCCGCAGACAAAATAATTCATCTTTTCAGCATAATAATAAAGATGTACCATCCTTGTTCGCTGCTTTGTATTCGTTGCTGCAAAAATTCCGTTCAACATTTCCTTTTTGAGTCTCGCCGACTTCACGCCCCCTCTACCATCGTCCACTGTGAGAGTGAAAAAATTGAATGCATCTCTGGATAACAAATCAGGAGGCAGAGTGATTTTCAATCTGCACTGCTCGTCATATTCAGGGAAAATTTCCCTTATAACTTTATCCCGTCTCTCATAGGTTCCAATGCTCTCAAGCACCGTTGTTATATCGATGATCTCTGTTTTTATTCCCATTTTCAGGGCATGTTTCACTGCATATTTTCTGCTTTTGGGACTGGATTCCCTCTCCGGGAGGATCAAACCGAATACATTCTCTTTTCCAAGTGCTCTCACGCACAGCTCAGCACATACGGCAGAATCAATACCACCGCTCAGTCCTACAACAGCACCTTCTCGCTTCATGGAAAGCTGCTCCTTGCGGATAAATTCACAGATTTGCTTCTCTTCTTTCTTGCAGTCTATTTTAAGGATGTCTTTACTAAATTTCATAATTTTTCTGCCACTGCCTACTGAAAAAATGGTACCTAGTACCTTAGGCCTTTTTTTTCATTCTTCTAGCAATTTCCTCTTATCGATCTTACCGTGTGCTGTCTTCGGCAGAGTTTCTCTTATCTCCACACATTTCGGGACCATATAATTCTCCATATTCCTGGAGCAGTATCTCACAATATCATCCTCACTCAAATCCGCACCTTCTATCAAAACCACAAATGCTTTTACTGCCTGTCCCAATATCTCATCCTCCATGCCGACAACAGCCACCTCAGCAATCCCATATATCTCACAGAGCACATTCTCTATTTCCTTCGGGCTTACCCTCTCTCCTCCGCTCTTTATGAGGTCATCCTTACGCGCAACAAAATAAAGGAAACCTTCCTCATCCATCTTGAAAAGATCTCCGGTATAAAGCATCCTTTCTCCCTCAACCGCACCTGACCTGAACACTCTCGCCGTCTCATCCGGAAGGTTCCAGTAGCCTTTCATCACATTTGGACCCCTAACCGCAAGCTCACCTACCTCACCTGCCGCTGTTATTTCCTCTCCATCATCACCAACAATATACACCTCACAGTTCGGCATTGCCTTCCCGACCGATGCCGGCCTCTCCCCTAACTCTTCAGGCGGAAGATACGACACCCTTTTGCATTCTGTCAAACCATACATAGAATAAATCTTCACCCCGCTGAATATCTTCTGCATCTGCTTGATATATTTAACGGGTAGAGCCTGGGCAGTATTTGTGATATATCTTAGACTCGAAAAGTCATACTTCTCCAGGTTCCTCATTCTGAAAAGTATTGCAGCAACTGCCGGCACAATTGGAAATCCCGTGACTCCCTCCTTTATCATTAAATCTATTATCCTGTACGGATAAATAAATGACTTCTCAAGGACAACCGTTCCTCCGAATTTAAAGGACATCAAGACCTGGTAGAGGCCGTAGTCGAAAGACAGCGGTAAAACATTGAGGATGATATCTTCCGGTCTATTTTCCAGATACTCGATTATTGAGCTTGCTGCCGAAACCATATTCAAATGGGTACACATCACTCCCTTAGGCACTCCCGTAGACCCCGACGTATAAATAAGGCTCGCAAGGTCAATATCATTGCAGCTTACTTCAGGCTTCTTCGAAGGACAGTTCTTTAGAATCTCCCTGTAAGAGACCACATCGAGTCCATCATATTCAACTGCACCATTATCCGCAGATTCATAATCAGTAATAATTATCGACTTCAAATCTCTACACCCAGGCAGCACTGCCTCAACTTCCTTCAAATGAACCATATCCGTAATCAATACTCTCGCCCCATTATCCTTTAAAATATACTCGAGTTTTCTGGCCTTGACCTGAGGATTAATTACAAAAAACACTAATCCTGCCTTCAGTATCCCAAAAATCGAGACCACCGATTCCACAGAAGGCTCAAGAAACACTCCTGCCCTATCCTGCCTCTGTATTCCCCCCTCAATCAAAGCACAGGAAAATTTGTTAGCGTGGTTTTCAATCTCTGAGAAAGTGAATCTTTCATCTTCACATATTAATGCAGCTTTATCCGGAAATCTGTCTGCGCTTTGTTCCAGAAATTCATTAACCAGCATTTCCTGTTTTCCTCTTAATGAAAGATTTAAGTTTATTCAGTGAATCTAAATTGTCAGGGATGACTTCCTTATCTTCCACCCTTATACTAAACGTCTCTTCGATAAATTCCAGAAGCTCCAGTATCCCGGTCGAGTCAATAATCCCTTTCTCCATGAAGGAATCATCATTATCAAATGCGTCCAGTCCTGCTGACGGCAGAAAGTTTTCAACTATAAAATTTCTTAATACTTCTTCCATGTCGTCTGTAGCTTTATGATTTATATTCTCAGTCATTTTTCCTTCTTGCTTGAATTATTCATGCTAATTCCATTAATCCTTTTTATTTTTATACATAAAAATAAAATGGTCAATAAAAAAAAGGGGACAGATGGCTTCTCGGATACCCAAAAAGCCGCCTGTCCCCTGTTTGTTACTTGATACTATTTGCTGCCTACTAAAAAAGCAGCCTGTCTATCTCTTTTAGGCTGAAAATGGCACCTGGTACTCTTTTTTTGCCTTTACGGAAAACTGTACCTGGCATCTTTTATTTTTCACTGCCTACTGCATACTGGACACAGCATCCCAGTTCAAACTCACTAATTCCACATCCCTGTTTAAAGGAGTCACGCTGAGCCTGTTATTTCCAACTTTCGTTGTCAACTTCACTGACACAACGCCACCTTCATCCTTAAGGTAATCTTCCCACAAAACTCTCCCGTTAAATACAATAGTGATCAGTGGAGTAGTTTCTGCTTCCCAGTCTCCCTTAAAATGCAGATCTAAAACCATATCTCTTCCATCTAAAACCAGATCCTTTAAAAAAGTCCTCCCCTTCCTTATCAACGGCCTCCTCACCGAATCTTCCCTCAAACTCAAAATCCCATCTATCTTCTTATTCACCTCTCCCAAATTCTTTTCCTCATTCAACCGCTCATAATTAACACGCAGTCTCAACAGCACATTCAAGTTTTCAGGCTCAATCTCAAGAGCTTTCTTATAAACTTCCTCTGCATTGTAGATAAAATCAACCTTTTGATATGAGTCACCCACAATCCTCAAAAATTCTACATAGTCTTTTTTCTTCTCAGCCGGCACCACAACAAAACTCTTCTCCATCAGCTCCCATACTCTCATTATTTCCCTGTACCGGCTTTGCTTGAAGTAAAGCAGAGCCTCAAATGCAAGCTGTTCGAGGTCATCAAACTCCGCACCCAATTTCTCCTTTATTAAACCCCGTTTCCTGAGATAAGACTCAAGCTCACCACACACAGATGTGCTTTTCTCCATCTCCAGATACTTACGTAGATAACTTTCGACCTCACCACTCAACGGTCTACCTTCGGCTATCCTGCATTTTGCAAGCTTCAGATATGCTGATTTCAGCATCTCATCAAGCCCCACACCATCTATCTGCTTCTCACCTTTAAAGTTCTGGTAGAATCTGATCCTTCCAATTCCATTCACAAAAGATTGATAATGCTTAAAAGCATCTTTCACTTTCAAATAGAGGAAAGCATTTTCTCCCAAACTATACTCATTCTTTGCTCTCTCAAATTCTAAAAAGTCAACTTTCGCCATGTATTTCTGCCTCTCTTCACGAGAAAGCGATTTCTCACCAAGAAACTTTGCATACATCCTGTACGTCTGTATGTCTTCGGGGAGCACTGCATCTATAACATCATAGTCTCTGACATTCATTTCCCAGTTGTGCATCAGGCTTCGAAGCCTTGCCCTATCTTTACTTTTCATGACTTCCTGCAGAAAATCCAGGGCAAATTCCTTATCCTCTTCGGAAAGAACCGACCATTGAGAAAGAAATATTCTCCCAACCTCAAAATAAATCTGGCTGTTGTGACCTGCAAGAAGTGCTGCCTTGCGGTATTCTTCAAAGACCTTGCTGTAAAGGCTGCGGTCCACAGAGACATTACCACTGCCTCCAGAAGCATCAGTGCGGCTGCTTTCAGGGATATATCCCATATATTGAACTGCCTGAGCATAATTAAAGTGCGCATATTTACTTGCAGGGTCAAGCCGTATTGACCGCTCATAACTCCGTGCAGCTCTTTGAATATTCTCCGCCATCACAACAACATCATTCAGGCTCTTCACTCCCCTTTCAAAATAAAGCTTTCCCAATTCATAATAAACAAGCTCATTTAAGGAATAGATTCTTCCTGCTCTTTCCAAAAGCCTGATTTTTCGGCCCTCATCTTCATTTTTCTTTGCCCTGTAATAAAGATGGGAATTCCAGTAAATCAAAATGCTCAACACTGCTGCAACAGCCAGCATCACAATCCCCAGCACCCTCTTCCAGTTTTTATTAAAAAAGGCAGCATCAAAAAATGCACCTAGCACCTTTTTTGCCATTTTTTCTACTTCAGAATGGTCTTTTTCTTCATCCTGCATATTGTCTCCTGTTTTTTGGCTACCTATTGCCCACTGAAAAACTGTACCTGGTGTACGCACCTGGCACATTTTTCACTACCTATCTTCTTTTATTCGTTTTTGTTTTCCCCCGCCAACTGCCTCCTGGTCTAAATGCCTCTTCTTGCCCCCAAAAAGGCGGTTCATCACGATAATCCGTACTTTTTAGTATGCAGGTTGTATATTTTTAGCATAAAGTAATCCAGGTCACGGTAACCATAGGCCATGCGTTTGATAACTTTGATGCGGTTATTAATTCCCTCGACATTGGCAGTGGAGATGGGGAAGTAGAAATAGTTAAGTATACCGGCTATATGCCTGCGCATCTTTCTGGCGAAACGGACCAGCTGTATTATCCCTGAGCTGAAAGCTTTGCGGATCCAGTCATTGAAGAACCTCTCGGCCTGGCTTCTGGTAGGTAGTTTCCAGAGTCTACGCAGATCCTCTTTAAGCACATAGGCGATATACAGGGGGCGGTTTATGTTCAGGAGTTGCGATAGCTTCTCCTGAGCGGATAGAGACAGCTTTTCCTGCCCTCTCAGCAGCAGGTAGCGGGAACCTTTAATGATTTTCCCCTGTGCTTGACCTTCCAGTTTTTTATATTCCTCAACCCGGATCTCATTTAATTTCCTGGAGTAATCAGCCAGGATATGAAAAGCATCGTAAACCAGTGGGATACCCCGATAATACAGTCTTACAGCTCGGGCAAAAGGCGGCCACATATCCATAGCTATTGCCCGGGGCCGAACTCCAATACGCTTCAAGCGGCGAAAGAACGGTGCTACACTCTCGACCCTGCGCCCCTGTCCTACATAGACCACTCTTCCGCTTTGAAGATCCACTATAGTCGACAGATAGCGATGGCCACGCCGGACGCTCACTTCATCGATTCCAAGGTATCTCAGTTCCCTCAAGTCTTTGGCCCTCGGTAGGTTCCTCTTCAACCGTTTGCTGTCAATCTCTTTGATCGTGGACCAGTGGAGACCCGTATACTGGGATACATCCCGGACAGTCATTACAGAACAAAGATCCATCACATAATTTTCCATAGAGTGAGTATAATGTTTTTTCCTCTCTGCAATCATCAGGTTCTCAAATCGTGTCTGCCGGCAGTTACGGCAGTAAAATCTCCTCATCTTAATAACAGCATATACCGGCTTGCGGCCGATGGGTAAAGTACGCAGCCTCCTCCAGCAATAACCTCTTTGGATTACCTTATAGGATTTACAATAAAAACAGCGCTTCTTGGCCAGAACCATATACAGGTAGATGGCTCCTCCTTTAATTCGCATCCTTAAATGATGATAGCCATAAAGGCCTAAGGCATGATAAAATAATGATTGGGACATCGGTTTTTCCTCCTTTTTTAAACTAAAATCTTATTGAGGAATTTAATACGATGTCCCCTATCTCGTCAACCTAAAGTACGGATTACCGTGATGAACCAAAAAGGCATGATTAAGGCCTTATTTTCGCTCAAATTTAGGTTAATCACTTTAATATGTGTGAGTTAGCTCGGTCTGACCCCCGATTCTAAGGCATGATTAAGGCCTTTTTTTGATCAAATATAATGTTAATCACTTTAATATGTGTTAGCTAGGTCGGTCTGACCCCCGATTCTGGTTTTTGTTTTTTACTGCCTGCTGCAGATTGATTTTTCCCTGCCAAATGCCTACTGCCTCCTGGTCTTTTCCGGTAAAATGCAATAACTACACTCAGAGAAAGCACCACGCTGAACAGAAGCATATTCGCTGGAATATGCAGGTTAAAGTCCCCGATGCTGTGAAGCAGTATCAGGACAATCGCAATCATCCCTCCAAGCGCAAGCCCTTTCACATCAGGACGCTGCCTATCCTTCCACACAATAAAAGTCTTTACCAGCACAAACAAAATGCCGCCCAGAAGCAACGCCATGCCAAGCCACCCGACTTCGCTAAGATACTCCAGGTAGTCATTGTGTGCATGGGCAAAATGTCTTGTGCCTTTCCAGTTTTCCTCATAAGCAGGATAAACCGCTCCAAAAGTCCCAAGCCCGCTTCCAAACAAAGGATAATCCGCACTTATCCCCACTGTATTCGCCCAGACAACCGGCCGCCCTTCGGCAAGCACCTTATCCAGTGCAAACCTTTCAACTGTGGCGCTAATCCCCATATACAGAGAAATAAAAATAATGGCCAGAAACGTTAGCTTTAAAAATCCCTCTGACCATTTCTGCCTGTACATTATCCTCCCGGAATAAAGCCCTGCCAGGCCGAAAAACAGAATAAAAGCAAAAACCACAAGAAAAACTCCAGAGCGAGAACGTGAGAAGATAATTGCCATTGCCATAACAATAACGCCTATCGTAAGAAGCATATTCCTGTAGAATCCCTTCTCGGATAGCCGCAGCAGCTTATCCCTCCATTTTAATCCGGCCAATGAAAAGATATCGACCTGCGCAATAATCAACCCGATAGTCAGCGGGATCAACATCTCAAGATAGCCCGAAAGATGGTTCCTGTTGACAAAAGTTCCTGTTACACAATCTAAACTATATAATTTTTTATAAAATAATATATGAGCATCCTCCCTCGAAAGTTCTATAAACCCGTAAACAGCCTGAAAAACACCCATCCCAACAAGCGTGTAGACAATTCTCATTATCTGTTTGCGTGTCCTTATAGTCTTTACAATGAGAAAACCCAGAAGGAAATATGCAAGAAGTTCTATCCCCTGCTTTACAGTTTGCGATGGTACCAATGAAAGGCTCATGAATTTTATTTTTGAAAAACCGGCAGAAAAAGATTCCTGAAAAGTATATGTCCCGGGAGCTAAAATCTTAACCAGAAACTTAGGCCATGGAAAGACCTGAACGAAAAGCAGCACAAAAAACCCTATGAAAAGATATTTCGGCCACTTAAGCGCAAGAGAAAGCTCCTCATTCATCCCGGGCTTTTTCTTCATCAGGATATAAGCTCCCATCATCGAAAACACAGCAAGCTCTATGATCAGTACTGTCCACTCATACACAGATCCTGCAGCAAGCGGAGTCCATACAATCAATGCCAGTATCCCCCACTCAATCACTTTACTGCACCGCTTATCACGCAAGGATAGTTTTGGTATTTGATCTTTTGTCTCTAAACTTTTAGTTTTTTCCGATTTGCTCCTAATTCCTATCTTCTTACTCCTTGTTGATTTTGGCATTAAGCTTTGAGTTTCGATTTTTGAATCTTTAGTTACCACCGCATCATGGTCTGCAATCAATGGCTCATGGTTACCTGTTTTAGGTTTTACCTTTTCCGTTTTCTTCTTGATTTTTATCCTATATTTCATCGTTCTGCCTTCTGACTAAATTTTGAAATAACCCAAGAAAGATTAGTCAATGGATTAAGCGACATTAAAAGATTTAGCCTTTCCCCTCCTCATCATCACTCCCGTAATAACGCCTGTATCTATAATATTTACTGTAACCCTTGTAATATCCGGAATAATCACCACGCCTGCTTACCTTTGCTTCATTAAAAAGAACACCTATAATATTTCCCTTTGCCTTCTTCAGCTCTTCGACTCCACTCACAAACGTCTTATTTGTGGTCTTTCCTGCCTCAATAACATATACAGCACTATCCACAATCGATGCGAGAATAACCCCATCTATTACTGCCAGCACAGGCGGTGAATCAAGCATAATCACATCAAAGCCCCTCTTCATCTCATCCAGCATCAGCTTCATCTTCTGCGAATTAAGAAGCTCCGATGGGTTCGGCGGAATCGGACCGCTGGGAATAATCCAGATATTTTCAATCTCAGTCTTCTTCACAGCATCCTCGATAGGGACTTTTCCTGTCAGATACCCGCTCAATCCACCTGTATTCTTAACATTGAATATCCGGTGAAGCCTGGGCTTCCGCATATCCGAATCCACAACCAGCACCCTCTGATTAAGCTGGGCAAAAGCTACTGCCATATTTGCCGCAGTAACTGTTTTTCCCTCACTCGGAAGGCTGCTTAAAAACACAATCGTCTTTGGAGGGCTCTCTGCATGAGATAACAATATAGATGTCCTTATAGTCCTGTAGTCCTCAGAAAGATAAAACCTTGGATGAAGATGATTCACAAGCTCGATCTCTTTTATTTCAGGCAGAGTTGCTGCATCTTTCCCAGGATTATCCTCTCCGTAAGAGCCATAAGAATTATATCCTGAATAATACCCGTATCTCTTTTTCGACTTCATGCCTTCAGGTGGAAGATAAGGAATAACACCAAGCGACGGAAGCCCTGTGAGCTTTTCCACATCCTCAGGCCCTTTTACCGTATTATCAAGATACTCAAGTACAAAACAGAGACCCACACCGCCCATAATACCAACTAGAAGAGCAAGTATGAGATTCATCTTCTTCTTAGGCGATACCGGATCCTTCGGCACCTTTGCCCTGTCAATGATGCTTACATAGCTTGTCTTCAGTCCTCCGAGCCTTGCAGAGACCTGCGTCTCGCTCTGCCTTGAAACAAGGGATTCAAGAAGCTTTCGCTTGTTTTCAACCTCGATCCTTATGCTGTTATAGAGAATCGCATTAGAATTCATTTGAATAACATCCGTTTTCTGCTGCTCAAGCAGCCGCTTCAGTGATGATTCTCTTTTCAAAGCAGAATTATATTCAGACTCAGCAGCATCCACAGCCTTATTAATCTCGCTCCTGAGTTCACCCTTCATGTTGTCAAGCTTTGCTTTAAGGCTTATCATCTCGGGATAGTCAGCTTTAAAGATCTTTCTTTTCTCTTCATACTCGTTTTTCATGCCTGCATAGTCGGTTTTAAGGTCTTGAATCAGTTTATTGTTTATGTACTGCGGCAGAGAATCCACGCTTAAATCTCGCAGTTCCCTGTAAGCCGATTCTTTGTTTATCCTGTCAATCTGCGACTGTGTGAAAGCCTGGTTTAAGTCGGCAAACTTACTGACTGCTGTACTCTCTTTGTCACTTAAAAAGAAAAGCTCCTTCTCTTTGCCGTATTTCTGGAGTTCACGTTCTTTTGCAGCCAGGTCTTCCCTGAGGTTTGCAATCTGTTCGCTCAAAAAGTCAGAAGCCTGCTGTGTTGTCTCGTATTTCTTCTCAATCGAAAAGCTTATGAATTCATCGGCCAGAGTATTCACTATCTCTGCGGCCAATACCGGATACTCTGATTTATAGCTTACTTCTACCAACTTGGTCTCCCTGATGGGAGAAACATCTATTTCATCCTGGATCATTTCAATAATTTCAGAATTAGGATCCATGAGAGAGGCAAGAGACTCTTCGCCTTCTTCAGCTTTTTTCTTACGGGTTATCCATTTCAATGTAATGAAATTTTTAAATCCTGAGATAAAACTATTTTTCTTCTCATCCTCACTGAACTCAGGTCTCGAGAGAAGATTCATCTTAGTTACTACTCTATCTGTCAGTGATTCACTCTGAAGAAGCCTTAGCTGTGTGTTGAAAAATCTTAAATCAGTCCTACCCACTCGGTAGCCGAATTCATCTTCTATACTCATCATCTTTGCGCTCTCATCCTCGATGAGCAGGGTTGCTTTTGCCTGATACTTTGGAGTTGCTGTAAATGTACGGATGCCAACCAACACAATCACAATAGCTGCAAACAGTAAAAGCACTCCTTTTCTTTTTACAATGACTCTCCAGTATTCGAGTAAATCAACATTTTCTTCTGTATCTCTCTCATCCACAAAATCCATAACCTTTCTCCTGATATATTTTTTTTGCTGACTTAAAAATCGTATGTTAAATATCCCCCAACAAACATCCTATCCCTGTTTGCCCAGTAATAATTCGAATCCCTGCTCCACCAGCTAACATTAATCCCAATACCAGTATTCCTTACGACTCTGAAAACAAAACCCACTGTGTGGGTTTTGTATATATCTTTTCTCTTTCTCTCCTCATAACTCCCATCTGGCATTAATGTCATCATTGGCTCGGGATACCGTCCTTCTCCATAATTATAATTGTAATCAATACGTAAAAACCTGGTTAAATAAAACGATATTCCCCCAACATATCTATCGCTTATATAATAGACGCTGTTTGTCCAGTATGAAAACGGGCAGTCCCTACTGTACTGTCCTCGAAATCCAAACCGCCACACTCTGTACTCAACGCTTGTATTGCCGACAAGTCCAGAAAAACCCTGCCTCTCTTCAGTCCTTGGAATAAGCTTCTTATATCCAAGTGAAATGGTCCCTCTTACATTTCCCAAAAGCGGAAACCTTATGCCTGCATAACTCTGGTAAGAATATGAATCCCTCCAGCGGTAATCAACATCTTCAAAATTATATTCTGTATAACCCTCTCTTAGAAAAAAGAAGGTCTCAGAAAAAATCCTGTAATAAAACTCAAAATTAGCATTCTTCTCTTTCCTGTTCAAAAGCCTTGACAGATAAATCTCCTCCCCAGGCATTGTAATATCTTCGTAGGAAATTCTCCCTGATGAAACAGTAAGCCCAAAAGATGTCCCCCTTGCTGTCTCATAAAATAAGCTTCCATTATAAGCTTCTCTATGCTCATTTGCTCTTACATCGAATTCACTCGTAGCCCGTCTTCTTCTATTGCTGTAAGAATACCCTCCTCCAGCAACAAACCTGCTAAGCAGCAGCAGTTTAAACGAAGGACTCAATGAGTTATTCCAGCGCCTTTCCCTACTCTGCTTTACATAGTAAACATATTCCGGATTTTCTGAAAAAGATAGAATCAGATAATTACGAAAAAGAAGATAAGTCCTTATCTCTGGAGAAAATGTGGCAGTATAGTCAGAAATAGGGCCTCTTTCCTCAATCTGATAGTATACATTATCGTCATAACCAATATTTCTGAACTGAATCCTCGGATAGATTCTGAATGGACCAATCTTCCAGCGCGCATTCTCTGTAATCCACCTCAACTCCGAAGAAAATGTCCTGTACGACTGCCCAAACACACTTGAAACTGCAATAAGGAAAAATATAGAAATAACAATTATTGTCTTTTTCATCCTAACAACACCTCTTTTTTCAGCATATGATTATTCGGTTTCTCGGCATTATATCAATTATTTCATATTTTTTCAGTATATAAATTTATCGCTAGCCCTCATAAATGATTCAAATTAATGTGACTTATTCACTCCAGATGAACTTGCGATATATGTTTATTTTCAAGAAGAAATATTGAATTATTAGCTACATCAATTTTCCTGTACTCATCAAGAGGCATCTCATTATAATATAGATAAAGCACCCGTATTACAGCAGTATGAGTCACAACAAGAAGCACAGAGCTTTCATCCTTCTTAGAGAGCCTCTTAATCCCTTCTAGAGCCCTGACCTGAAGTTCTTCCAGAGTCTCCCTGCCATTCATCCTGAGCTCAGATGGCTTTGTATTCCAGATTTTCCACTCCTCCGGATACTTTTTGATAACTTCATCCTCAGAAAGTCCTTCCCACGGTCCCATCTGTATCTCTGTAAACTTATCCTCTATCTCAATATTCAAGTTTAAAAAACTGTTTATTATTACAGCACTTTGAACAGCCCTGCGCACAGGACTCGAAATAATCTTTTCTATCTTAAATCCTTCAAGTTTTTCTGCCACATCAAATAACTCTTCCATGCCCTCCTCACATAATCCTTCCATACTCCCACCAGCATAGATTTTCTTCTTATTGGACTCTGTCAGCCCATGCCGCATTAAATAAATTTTCTTCACCATTTACAATTCTCTATTCCGCCCCCCATCTCCCAAGGGTGATAAGTTGGCACTATCACCCTTAAGGATTTAATAATCTCCTCCCTCTTACCGCACTGATGGCTCATTTCTATAAGATGGTCAATTTCAGCCATCACAAATCCGGAGTTTATTTTATTAGAATTCCTGACTCTGAACAGCTTTTCATAATCAGTAGGTTTTACTCCTTCTTCGGCACTCAGTATCTCCTCGTATAATTTCTCTCCAGGTCTTATCTGAGTAAAAACTATCGGTATGTCCCTATCATGCTGATAGGCACTGAGCGTTATCATTTCTCTCGCCAAATCAACGATTTTAATCTGCTCCCCCATATCCAGGACAAAAACCTCACCTCCCTGCCCTACAGCCGCTGCTTCGAGAACAAGTAGAACAGCTTCGGAAGTGATCATAAAATATCTCTTCATTTCAGGATGAGTCACTGTAACAGGCCCACCTCTCTTTATCTGGTCTTTAAACAGGGATATAACACTCCCCCTGCTTCCCAGCACATTCCCAAATCTTACAGAAATGAACCTGGTTTTATCTTTTTGATTAAAAATTCTAAGGAGCTCTTCACCAGCTCTTTTGCTAGCCCCCATGATACTTGTAGGATTTATTGCTTTATCGGTTGATATGAATATGAATTTTTCAACGTTATATTTCATAGACATTTCAGCAAGGACTTTTGTGCCCATTAAATTCGTCTTTAATGCCTCTTCCGGATAAAATTCCAATATTGGAACATGTTTATAGGCCGCAGCATGGAGAACAATCTGGGGCGAAAATTCTCTAAATACAACCTCCAATCTAGTATCATCCTTAATATCACCGATTATAGGAATAATTCTGCTTTTCAAAATTCCAAGCTTTCTTACAAGGTAAAATATCTCTGTTTCATCGATATCGAAAATCATTAAACTGTCAGGACAAAATTGAATAATTGATTCTGCAATCTCAGAGCCTATAGAACCTCCGGCACCCGTAACCAGCACTCTTTTATCTTGAACAAAATCTTTAATCACATCAACATCAACATTCACAGCAGCTCTCCCTAAAAGGTCTGATAATTTTATATCGTGAATATCTGAAAGCATGACTTTTCCATCTATAAGATCGTTCATGTTTGGTAGAATCTTTATTTTTTCCACTATTCCCGTTTCTCTTACAATCTGGACAATTTCCCTGATATCTTTGGAAGATGAAGAAGGAATTGCGATAAGAACATCATCGATTGCATTGTTTTTAACTATCTCCGGGATATCGTGCCTGTTTCCAAGCACCTTGATTCCATGAATTTTAATCCCTTTCTTTGCAGGTTCATCATCCACAAATCCAACCGGCAAATAATAAGAATTGTTACCCCTTGTCATCTCTCTGACTATTTCTTCACCTGCACTCCCTGCTCCAACTATGAGAACTTTAAGTGATAATCTTCCCTCTTTAAAAGTGCTTTTTAAGCCCTCCAATAATACTCTCTTAGAGATCCGAAGAGAGCCAATTAAGATAAGAGAAAATATATAATCAATTAATAAAACCGAACGTGGCATTGCAACATACTGGAAAATCCAAAATACTCTAGTTAGAAATAAAAACAATCCAAAAGAGAGAGAACCAACCGAAATCGCTTTAAATACTTTTATAAGAGTTTCAAGACTTACAAAGCGCCAGGATATATCATAAAGGTTATATATAACTAAGAAAGTCATTTTAAATGCAAGAGATATGAGTATATATAAGGGAAGTATCACTTTGTATGAACTAGGAATATCTCCATTAAATCTACACCAGAATGAGATATACATGGATGCAGAAATTAATAAAATATCAGAGATTAAGAAAAAACATCTCCGCTTAAATACAGACTTTTTTAGAGCTTTTTCTAAAATATTTTTCACTTTTTCCATCAAGCCCCTACCTAAGTTATAAAAAAAATAATTATATCTATTTAAATACTTTGAATTATTTTAATAAGCTTTTCACAGACATAATCAATTTGCTCTTCTTTTAAATTATTATAAAAAGGAAGAGCTATTGTTCTTTCGGAAACCTTTTCTGTTACAGGAAAATCTCCTTTTTTATATCCGAACATCTTTCGATAGAATGGCTGGAGATGAATTGGTGTAAAGTAGTTACTGCAACCAATCCCTGCTTCTTTTAATTTCGCTAGAATTAAATCTCTATTTCGTCGTGAATATTTATCAATTAACCTAACCACATATACAAACCAGCTTATTTTTTTACCTTCTTCAAATTCAGGGATAATTAATTCTTCAAATACTCTTAGTCTTTCATTATATAATCTTGCAACTTTTTCTCTTTTTGCTAATATTTCATCAATCCTTTCTAATTGAGCAATTCCCAATGCGCAGTTGATATCACTAATTCGATAATTATAACCAAGTCTTTCATGCTGGAGCCAGGCCCCATCTTCAGAGCGCCCCTGATTTCTCATGCTTCTGCATAATTTATATATATTTTCATCATCTGTAACAATCATGCCACCTTCGCCTGTTGTCATTTGTTTATTAGGATAAAAAGCGAAAACGCCGCAGTCGCCAAAAGTCCCCACTTTTTTCCACTTTTTTGTATTTTTTTCTGATCCCGTCAAATATTCCGCGCCGGTTGCTTCAGCTGCATCTTCAATAAAACTTAATTTATAATAATCAGCTAATTCCATGATTCTATTTATTTCACAAGGCCTGCCAAAAATATGGACGGGCAAAATAGCTTTTAATCTTGAGTTTTGAGTTTTGAGTTGTTTTATTTTGTCTTCCAATTTGTCAATATCAATATTCAAAGTCTTTTCGTCTATATCCACGAAAACAGGCGTTGCCCTCTCAAATAAAATGCAATTAGCCGAAGAGATAAAACTAAAAGGGGTTGTTAAGACCAAATCTCCATCTTTAATGCCCAGAGCTCTCATACATAGATGGAGACCACTTGTCCCACTATTTACTGCAATCGCATATTTAGAACTAATGTATGCGGCAAATTTCCTCTCAAATTCATCTAATTTTGGCCCCAAACTCAAGTTTGGTGTATTTAAAACTTCTAATATTTTCTCCTTTTCTAATTCAGTGATATCAGGATTGGAAAGAGGTATTTTCATTATTATTTATCCTTATTTTTTATCCTCGCTGGAATCCCCATAGCAACAACATTTGGAGGAATATCTTTGTTTATGAAACTAAATGCTCCAATGACGGAATTTTCACCTATTGTTACACCAGGCATTATTACACTATGGCTTCCAATTTTACAGTTTTTTTTCAGTGTTACCTTCCCCTTCTTTTTATCAATAGTGGAGGCTGAATATATAGAACAATGTGAGCCAATCTCAACATAATCTTCTATAATCACCCCGTATTTGGCATTTATATAAGTAAATGCTCCTATGTCGGTTTTAAAGCCCAATTTTAAATTTTCTTTATACTGCACCATCCAATTATATTTGGTTAACTTGTTTTCTTCAATTTTTGGGTATTTCCAATTCTTAAATCTGTCTTTCATAATATTAATAGTTTCCTTTAAATTCTTCCATAGTTGCCTGTCCAGGCTGATTAATTCCTTCGCCTCTTATTACTTTAATAATAGTAATAAAAATAATCTTCATATCCAGCCACAAACTCCAATTATTGACATACCATACATCATATTTGAATTTCTCTTCCCATGTTATAGCATTTCTTGCATTTACCTGTGCCCATCCAGTTGTACCTGGCCTCAAAGAGGTTTTCCCTAAAACATAATTTCTCTAATTATAATAAAAGCCTCTGCAGCTTTACATCTAACTGTGCTTCCCCTAAGATGAGCAAGTGCTTTAATAGCCTTAAGTGATCTCTCATGTGGAAATGTTTTTAGCTGAGTTTTATATATTTTCATGGCTTCGATTTTTTTATACAAATAGTCTGAAATATCTATGAATAAATTTGGAGTGAAGCTAGGCGTAATATATGGAGCATTCCAATTTGTTTCTGATAATGTTTCATAAGCACATATCTTCTTAGGAGAGAAATGATTTATAGTTCTCGCAGAAACTAACGCAGAATTGAAAATAACTTGATGATCCATATGTAAGTCTCCATTAAAAGGTATAAAAATAATTTCAGGTTTTACATATTCGATAACTTCTAGTAATTTTTTATTAATTTCCCTCTTAGGTATTGTATCTAAATTTGCAGCAGGAAAATCCAAAAATATAGTATCTTTCACCCCTAGAAATTTATGGGCATCTAAAGCCTCTTTTCTAGAAAGTTTAATAAATTCTTCATCAAAAAGCGGAGGATAACCCTTTGTAACTATTACGACAAATACTTCTCTTCCTTCTCCTGAAAATCTTGAAATGCTTCCCCCAACACCTAAAATTTCATCATCTGGATGAGGTGCAATTACAAGAATTCTTTTACTCAAAACTTTTTTTCTCCCAAAAGCCTCTTATATTCCTTGTATACAGTTAGCCAATCAATTCCTAATTTTTCATGTAACTTGATTACTTTTAATGCTAATGTACGTTCTTCTCCCTTAAATTGAACTTCTTTTATTAAAACAAATTTATCATCTCCACATTTAACTAAAGTTCCATCTTCTGTGGTAGATTGAATTTGCCCTGGTAAACCCCAAAAATTCCCTTCCTCTATGTAATCTGCTTTCCAGATAATGAGCTTTCTTTCCTTGTAAAATGTAAATGCACCTGGGTAGGGATCAGTAAGAGCCCTTATATAGGTCCATATAACTTCGGCTGGAAGATTCCAATCGATAAGTCCATCGGATGGTCTCCTTTTAGCACAATAAGATGCCATTTTATGGTTTTGTGGTTTGCGAGGTAATTCTCCTTCTTTCATCATTTCTAAAACTTTTGATAAAATTATTCTCAAATAGTCCAAGTGTTTTTGATAAAGGGTAGTTGCTGTGTCTTTGAGAGCTACAGGAAAAGCCTCCTGAATAATAATATCCCCCGAATCAACTCCCTCATCTAAAAAAAATAAAGTTGAACCTGTAACTTCTTTCTTCTGAATTATAGTCCAAGGAATAACAGCACGACCTCGATTTTCTGGTAAAAGGGCTGGATGATAACCTATTGCTCCCTCCTTAGATAATTCTAATATTTCTTTCTTAAGAATTTGCGACCATCCAATAACAAGAAGATAATGTATATCAAGTTTTCTTAATTTTTTTATTATATTCAAATCATTTATATTTTCTGCTTCCCAGACAGGAATATTATAATTATCGGCAAGAGGCCGAAGATCAACAAAATCAGAATGTCTATAAGCTTTCGAGAGAGGAAGGGTTACAAGGACTATTGGTTTTATATTATTAGAAATCATCGTTTCCAAAGCTACTTTAGTACTTTCAACAGCCCCCATCAATATTATTCGCATAATTAATAGCCTCCTTTAAAGCCTTGTTATTCTTCTCTTCGCCTTTAATAAGAACCTTCAAAGTTTTAAAAATTATTTTAAAATCTAACAGCAATGACCAATGATCAATATACCACACATCCAAAAAGCATCTTTCATCCCAACTAAGTAGAGTGTTTCCATTTACTTGTGCCCACCCAGTCATTCCAGGTTTAACTTCATGTCTTCGGGCCTGTTCTGGAGTGTACCTGTCTAAATATTCAACTAACAAAGGCCTGGGACCTACTAAGCTCATATCACCCTTTAGAACATTCCATAATTCAGGTAATTCATCAAGACTGAGTTTTCGCAAGAAACGTCCCAGGCCAGCAAGACGTTCGCCGTCCGTCAGCAGATTCCCGTCCTCATCCCGCACATCCGTCATGGTCCGAAACTTATAAATGGTAAAAGGCATACCACGCAGCCCCGGCCTCACCTGCCGGAAAAACACAGGCTTCCCGATTCTCCTTCGCACCATAAATCCGATTAAAACAAGAGCAGGTGAAAAAACAATCATCAAAGGAACAGCGATCGCCAGATCAAACAGGCGTTTGAAATAATTTTTATATTGTTCATGACTGGATATTTTTCTCACGAAATCTATGTCCTTTCTATTTAGCTTTTGCAACAACAGATTGAAAAATTTTTTCGAACCCCTGCACACCGATACGAAGTGATAATTCCTGCTCATAAAAAATTTTTCCATTGTGCCCTATTTGGTCAAGCTTTTTCCGAGACATGTTATAAAACCTTTCAACAGCACCAGCTATATCCTGTGGATCTTCTGGCGTGCATGTCAGGCCGACCCCGGCCTTCTCGACCAATGCCGCAGCGTCTCCTCTCACCCCCATCAATATTGGGCGTCCGACTGCCATATAGGCTTGTGTCTTGGAAGGTATCGTAATCCTGAAAAGAGGATCATTTTTTAAATGGACAAGGAGCACCTCTGCTAGGCATAGAATATCGCCGATTTCGCTTTGAGGCCGCCGCGCCAGAAAAAGAACATTTCTCAAACCTTTTTCAATTGCTTTTTTTTTCAACCTATCAACATCAATACCACCCCCGACAAAAACAAATTGAATCTTCGGCAACTTATCTCGCAATAAGCACGCTGCCTCCAAAACCGCATCAAGGGCTTGAGCTTTACCCATTGTGCCAGCAAACACAACATTGAATCGGCCAGTCATGCCAAGCTCACGCGCCAAAGCATCATTACGGCTTTTGCTTTGAATTTTACTGTCTTCACACCAGTTGTATATTACCTCAATCTTATGCCTGGGCACACCGCGCTTGATTAACACCTCCCTAAAACCAGGCGATAAAACAACAATTTTAGCCGCATGTGAATATATAAACCGGCACCATTTATCAAGCATCCAGAGAGCTACTCTATTATCTACCGTGCCAGTTGCAACAAGTGTATCCGGCCAGAGATCCTGGATATCATAAATAAAGGGTGCTTGTCGCAGTAAATGTAAAAACAGAGCCGGCAGACCTATCGTTGCAGGCGGATGATATACATAAATCACATCAGGGCGTCTCACCCCAAAAACTCCCATAAAGGATGCTGATAATGCGAAACTCGTGTAATTCGTTATGCGCTTTATTGCACTGTTATCATGATTCGGATATAGCGGAACCCTCAAAATAAGAACCCCATCTATTATTTCCTGCTGGAAGAATTTTATTTTGTAACCGTCATATAACTTCCCACCAGGATAATTCGGAAAACCGGTTAACACTTCCACTTCATGTCCTAGTTTTCTTAATTCCTTCGCAAATGGCAAGCCCTTAAAATTTGGTTCCGGATAGAACCATTGGGATAAAATCAAAATACGCATCAAACAGAACCCTTAGCTAATAACATTAATGTTATCCCAGATATGACTCAATTTTGCAGTACCTATTATCAATTTAACCACTCTCTGGGATACATTCTCAACTTCATACTCTCTAGGGATAGAATGCTTACTCAGGGATTCTTTTTCTGCTGTCGCCATTTTAATTGCCTGAATGATTGTATCTGGATTCAACCCTGTCAAGATAATGTTTCCTGTATCTAAAGCCTCTGGTCTTTCCATGGCATTCCTAACAGTGATTGCAGGAAACGAAAGGATGGAAGATTCTTCGCTGATCGTACCGCTGTCTGAAATGGCACAAAAGGTATGTATCTGGAGATAGTTATAATCAAAAAATCCGAATGGTTTTAAAAATTGGATATTGGCATGAAGTTTAGCCAAAGATAAAGACTCAAGACGATTCCTTGTTCTTGGATGAGTTGATACAATGACTGGCAGATCATACTCTTTGCAAAACAACTCCAAAGAACGCAAGAGTAGAAGAAGATTTTCCTTGTTGTCTACATTTTCTTCTCTGTGAATGCTGACAATAAAATAGCCATCTTTTTTTAATCCGAGTTTATCCAAGATTTTGGAAGATTGAATCTTATCCATGTGGGTTAAAAGGACTTCCTTCATTGGAGAACCGGTAAGGTAAATGCGGCGGTGTGGTAGTCCCTCAGATAGCAAATGGCGCCTGGCATGTTCGGTATATACGAGATTGAAGTCGCTAATATGGTCGATAATCCGTCGATTGATCTCCTCAGGTACATTGAGATCAAAACAGCGGTTTCCCGCCTCCATGTGATAGACAGGAATTTTCATACGTCTGGCCATGATTCCTGCAATAGAACTATTGGTATCGCCTAATATTAAAACTGCGTCAGGCTTTTCTTTTTCCAGCACCTTCTCAATTGAGATAAGTATGTTTCCCATGACAGTACCTAATGATCCCGGACCGGCCCCTAGAAAATAATCGGGTTTACGGACATTTAGCTCTTTAAAAAATATCTCATTAAGCTCATAGTCATAATTCTGGCCAGTGTGGACGATCTTGTGGTCAACATATTTGTCTAAAAGGGCCATCACGCATGAAAGGCGTATAATTTCAGGACGCGTCCCAAGAATAGTCATAATTTTGAGTTTATTCATATGTCTTATACCTTGCAATAATAAGTGTCTGGTTTCTCTGGATTAAAAATCTCATTTGCCCAGAACAAAACGATCATTTCCTTACCGCCTATATTTTCAATGGAATGGGTATATCCTGGTGGGATGTCTACAACTTCAAGTTTATCCTCAGAAACATAGAAAGATAAAACCTCATCTTCAAAAATATGCCTTAGTTTGATAATCGCTTTTCCCTTCAGCACACAGAATTTTTCTACCTTGGTATTGTGATAATGATTGCCTCTAATGATACCCTTACGAGACGTTGACACAAATATCTGGCCGAAATGCCCAGACTTAATTAATTCTGCAAGATCTCCCCTTTGATCGGTTTTCAAATCTAATTTATAGGAAAAATTCTCTTTATCTAGATAAGATAAATAGGTTGCATGCAAGCACTTCATAAAATCATTAGATAAATCAGGGACAATTAATGTCTTACGAATATCTCTTAATTGATAGATTTTTTTCGCCAATTCTCCTAAAGTTGTTTTGAATGTTCGCTTAATTCTATAATAGCATTTCTCATAATCTTCTTGTTCCCTTGAAACCAATTTGATAAATTCATCAATAACGTCATCAATATAAACCAATTCTATCTTTTTACTTTCATCTGAAATGGAAATGTTAAGGCGATGAGAAATATTGTAACAAAATGTTGCAACCACTGAATTATAATTAGGCCTGCACCATTTTCCAAATATATTTGGTAGCCGATATATATATATTTTTGCCCTATTGTGTTTACTATAATTATAGATAATTTTTTCTGCTTTCTTTTTACTAATACCATATGGGTTGTTCTTAATTGCTTGAATAGAAGATGAAAAGACAATAGGAATTGGTTTTTTTAATTTTCCCAGCAAACTTACAATTGTTTTAGTTAAATTAACATTCCCAATTTCAAATTCCATGGTTTTTTTAGGTCTATTTACGCCAGCCAGATGAAAAATAAAATCAGCCTCTTTCACATAAGCTGATAATGTATTTATGTTATCTTCTATATCAAACTTTTTTATTTCGACTTCTCTCAGTCTTTGAAGTCCTTCAATTAAATTTTTTCCTATAAATCCACTTGAACCTGTTACAAGAATTGTTTTCATAATCAAAATCCTTTATTTCTAATATCTTTTAAGTTCTGTTTGTATATATTCTACTTTTAATAAATTTTTTTTTATTTCTTCTATATTTAATCTATAAGTATTATTTGAGGTATAATCATCTTCTCTTGATATTTTTTCTTCTCCCTCTATAAAATATTTGTTATAATTTAAATCTCTAGAGTCAGGAAAAATTCTAAAATAATCTCCTAAATCTTCAGACCTAACCATTTCCTCTCTATTTAATAGAGTTTCATGCAATTTTTCACCATGCCGGGTCCCTATTATTTTTATTTCATTCTTTGCTTTAAAAAGTTCTTTTATTGCAATTGCCAAATCTCCAATTGTGCATCCAGGTGCTTTCTGGACGAATATATCTCCTGGGTTTGCGTTTTCAAAGGCATATAAAACTAATTTTATAGAATCTTCCAAAGACATAATAAATCTTGTCATATTAGGATCTGTTATGGTTAGAGGTTTTCCTTCTTCTATTTGTTTAATAAATAGGGGAATCACAGAACCTCTTGAAGCAATAACATTTCCATAACGTGTCCCGCATAAAATAATTTTTCTTTTTTCAACCGTTCTTGATTTTGCAATCATAACTTTTTCCATTAAGGCTTTTGACATTCCCATTGCATTTATAGGGTAAACTGCTTTATCAGTACTTAAAACTACCACTTTTTTTACGCAAGCTGCAATAGCTGCATTTAAAACATTTTCAGTTCCTATAATATTTGTTTGTACCGCCTCTATCGGAAAAAACTCACAAGATGGAACTTGCTTTAAAGCTGCAGCATGAAACACATAATCTACCCCCTCCATGGCGGAACGGATACTTTCATAATTTCTTACATCGCCTATAAAAAATTTCAGCTTTTCATTATGATAGGATATCCGCATATCATCTTGTTTTTTTTCATCACGGCTGAAAATACGAATTTCTTTAATATCGGAATTTAAAAAACGACGCAGAACAGCGTTACCGAATGAACCGGTGCCGCCGGTTATTAATAATTTCTTATTTTTAAACATTCACCCACCTGCTCCTTATCTAGTAATGTGTCTTTTTCTGAATCCAAGTAATATTTTTCTAGGAATCTGAAATATAAAATCACAGACCTTATATCCCATTATTTTCAATGCCCAGTAATACATTTTAGATATCAAGGATAATTTGATATTAAGAGAATTCATCTTATTCAAATAATTAACAAATTCACGCTTACCTGCTTTACATGCTTTAGACATCCCAGCATATGCCCTAAGGGAATACTCTCTAGCAAAACTATTTATTAAATCAGTTTCGTTTTCATTGTCAAATATTTCAATAATCTTAATAAGACCTTTATGATATTCCAAATTTGAATATATAGATTTTCTGTCTCCCAGCAGCGAATTTTTCTCACTCGAATCACTTAACCCAAATGCATTTTCACCATCATTTATACATTGCACCAGTGGCACATCGATGTAACAGCCACTATCTCTATACAATACAGAAGCAAAGAGATACACTTGAAAATATATTAAATTTTTGAATTTATCTGCTGAATAACCAATTATTCTATTCTTTTTGAAAATCAATCCCGAAAACAGAATTGAGCAATACAAATATTTTTTCACATTTTCAATCCCTTGGGGGATTAGCATTGTTTTTTTGAATTTACGGTCAAACTCGCCTGTGCTATTGATAATAAAAGGTGAAAAAGCTACTGCGCAGTCGATCTCCCGGAGCGTATCTATTATCTTGTCCAATGCTCTTTCACAGAAAGCATCATCGTCACTTATAAATAATATATACTCACCCCTAGCAAGTTCAATAAGTTTTCCGAGATTACGATCGTAGCCCAAGTTATAGACGTTTGTATTGTATAATACGTAATAATCCTTCTCTGAGACAAACCGATTAACAATTTGCGCTATTTCATCTTTTTTCGGTGAGCAATCCTCGCTCACGATAATTTCAATCAAATCCTTATTTACAGTATCAACACTTTTAAGGCATCTATACAATTCATTCACTCTATTATAAGACGTTATACAGATTGACAAAAAAGGCTTGCGGGACAGCTGTCTATTATTCATATATATTTATACCTAAATAACATTTTCATACTTATAAACAATCAATCTTTGGGCAGGTACCCCAAATTACTACAGTAAATACTGCATATTCAGATTTTCCATTTAAAAATCATTGAGGCACCTTTGATTAATCTGGCCCTAAACAAATAGACCAGATAGCCAGCCATAACTCGGCATGTTTCTACAGTAAATGCAAAATTCCTGGTTCTAACTGATGAAATTATTATCCTTAAACTTGCTAATATATAATCTATTATTCTTCTCATTGGATACTGACGCATTGAATAAGTTTTTCCGAAAATCTTATATTTAAAATCGCCTTGCTCTGACACATGATCAAAACCTGGCGTTAGAGAACACTCACCAATTTTCAAGTTATGGATATTTGAGTTAAGGCAAAATTCATAATCTACGCAATCAACAAAATACGTTTCATTATGCCAGTTTATTCTTTTTAAGTTTTCCAGAAAATAAAGACTGCCACTATTAATTGCCAATGGCACGTCTCTGAATATAAATTTATCATTAGGTGCACCTGAAGCTGCAACGACATCACCAATATTTTTTGCATTGAATACTATAGCGCTATAACTATTTGTAAGATTGGCATTGTAAGCATAAAATTCCTCAATGAAATCCAAAGTGCTTTTATCAAATACAGTATCCTGATCAAAAAATAACAAAGCAGGATAGGAGTCATAGAATGCTTGAGCACAAACAGAAGAAATCCCAATCCCCAAACCTACGTTTTTTCCACAAGTAATATATTTACAATTGTTGTGACTTCTACAGAAATCTTCAACAGTGCCGTTTTGAGGTGAATTATCGAAAATATATAGTGTAAAGCCTGCGGCTAATGACAAATCTATTCTTGATATTAGACTTGGAGTTGGATTGTATATTACAATGCCTATAGCAATTTTTCGCATAATAATTGTCTATTTCGACGCGTTTCTGAGACAATGTCTCAAATCAAAAAATCATTACATTACAGGGTGTGACCACATTGTTTTTTAGAAATACCGTTTTTTCATTTTGATGTTATTGCGATATCCAACGCACGTGCCTAAAGCACATATCATAATGAAATAAATCTGGCTATAACCTATATGACCAATGTAATAATAATCTTTAAGGTTCAGAATAATTAGCACAAATAAGAATACTACAATAAACGCAGATAAATATGGATTTAAGCTACGATACTTATAGGAATAAAAAAGCCCTATGAAGTAAAAACTATATCCTACCAACATTCCAAATACACCTGCGCCAAAAATAAACAATACATAACCAACATCGGAATGAATATATGGTAAATTATCACTTCGCCCAAAATTACCCGTGCCAAATAGAATCTCATAAGTAGTATCAGGAAAGATAAAGTGTTTTTGCAATACCTCTGTAGTGCTAGAATCTAATTCCTGCGATTCGTAATATTTTATTACTGTCTCAAAAGCATAATCAATATTTTTCTTGTATTCTGAAAGATCTACCGTAAGCATTATTGTTATGGCAATAACTATAAAAGCAAACATAAGCTTAATCGATTTTTTTGAAACATGGTGGCATTTTTTGAAATAATCTATTCGATAAAATAATAAAGCGCCCAGAAAAAGTATAATTACTACAAATCCAGTCCTGCCTATCAAGACAATTGAAATAAATATCATAATCTGACCAAGTGAAAATAATATTATTTCACTCAATCGATGCTTCTCCTTATCCATATAAAAACCCCATACACCAATGACAAGTAATAAGGCATGTGTCGTTGATAGCATAGAGAAACCAGAAACAACAATTCCCTGATACCTTACATGTAATACTTCCCCATACAAATAACGCGTTGACTTTTCTGTTAAACCAATAAAGCTATATAAGAAATCTCTAAAATCAGGTGAAAGAAATGTAGCAATGACAATGCTTGAGTGGATTATACCTATTTTGTTTAAATCCACAAAAAGACGAGTTACAAAATGATCGCCATAGATTTTGTTGTAAATATTTACATAAAAAGAACATGCGAATAATATAATAAACCCCTTCAGTATCTGATTTACTACGCTTACATCTCTAAATAAATATATTCCAGAAAAAATGCTAAAATAAGCTAATGCTATAAGCATAAATGCAAGTGTGGCTTTTTCGACAATACTTCCTTTCTGCTTTGTAAAAAAATTATATCCACCTATAAGACCTGGCACAAAAACAAAAAGATAAACAGTTTTGACAGTATAACCATAAATCAGTATATGTGGAGGGAATATTAAAAAAAATAAGCCAAAAATGTACAAATATTTCCTTATTTTCTTCATTTCAATAAATTCAATACCGATTTTATTTTTTTAAAGTTAACAATAAACCAAAATTGTTAACCGCTTATGCAAAGTCCCATCCGGACATTACTGAAATTATATATGAATGGCCTTAATAAATTGATGTTAGAGATTAATCGTAGATATATTTCTCAAAGTCTTCCTCGTCTTTGAAGATATCCTGTTTATTATTCCCAGGGTTCAAAACATGATAAACACACTCTTTCGGTGCTATTTTGCTTTCCTCGGTATGGCATTCTCATATCGACACCAGGCATCCTGTCAATAATTAGAACCGTCCCGATGTATTCCTGGATGAACCCCGCTATACACTTAAAATCGCCGGGTGACTTTTGACTATGGCATCAATAATTATTTCTATTTGAATATCCCATGTTAAATTTTCTTCAGCAAACTTCCTTATTTCTCTTGGTTCGAATTTTTTTGAATTAATAAAGGTAATTAAATTATTTATATCAATTGGACTATCATCTGGAGGAACTTTCAAAATAAATGGTTTATCTTCAAAGGAATCATCAATTTCGGAATAAATAAAGGGAATACCCCGTGCACAATATTCGCTGTTTTTTAACGATTTTATATAGGTTATATCTGTTCTGTGTCTTCCTAAAGAACCAATTGCTAAATCAGAATTGTCAAATAATTCATCCAACTCTTTTCCATTTTTAATACCGTTAAAATTCACGCAATTACCAAGATTGTATTTTTTTACAAGCATTTTGTATTTTTGGGACTCTTTATCATCAGAGTCGCCAACTAGCTGTAAATAAACAAACAGTTGTGGATTATTTGCATAATAATTTCTTAATCCTTCAATTAAGCGGTCATATCCATGCCAAAAGCTTATCATCGCCATAGCAATTAAATAAATGCCATTTTTGTTATTCGAAAATTTCTTCAAGTTTATGGTATCCAAATCAATCCCATTGTTAATTTCTATAGTTTTAACATGAAAGATTTTTTTTTCATTTGAATACGTTACAATTAGATCAACATATTTATGAAAATACTGCCTGTAGAATTCTTCAATGCGTTTAATAATCTTATGTTGAAATTTAGGGTTTTTCTGCTCAGCGTCGTAAGGGTATGTTGGTATTTCCATAACAATATAAACATCCATTCTTTTTGCTTTTTTCAGAAATTGCATAAAAAATGGATTGGCGAAATAGTTATATCTGATATAGATAAGCTTAATTTTTTGTTCTCTAATATATTCAATAAGCTTCTTAAACTTATATTTCCATTTCCATCGTTTATCTATTCCAAATTTTGTTTCATATCTTTCTAGCATTTCACCATTTATTAATCTTCCATCGTATTTATTATTACGATCTGTGCTTAAATATGAAAAAGCAGTTTTAATTCCTAAATTTTTAAAAGCTTTTACTTGAGCTTTTATTTTTTTACTAATCCCACTGGAATCATTAACTCCTTGGAAAATAATATAAAGTAAATTAATTTTCATTTTATTTTTCCGTACCGGCCCTGAGCAAGCAAATCTTAACCAATGCCTTGCCCATCTTACCCGGTAGCACGTTTTCAAGCTCATCCACAAACAACGGATTAAAACGTATTGTCATCATGGAATAATATACAACTCCAAACAAAATTAAAATCGGGGCAGAAATAAAGATAGGCCATTCTTGTAGAATCAGGAAAAGTAGATAGGTGAACACACCTATACTTCCAGCCAGGATAAAAGGTGTGCGTATTGCTTTTAGGTATTCTACAAAAATATCCCCAAGTAACCGCTTTATAAATAATATATAATGTAAAAAAAAGTACAAAAAATACAACACGCATAAGCATACAACAACTACAGAGTTGCTTAATCTCAATGCAAAATATGTTGTAGCTGGCACGAAAAGCAGTATGATAATGTTCCCCCAAAAATCCCAGTTAGCTTTTCCCTTAGCAAGCACTAAGCTGCCACTTGCATTAAAAATGGAACGAAGAAAAACATATACAGATAGTGCTTGAATAATTGGAACCGCAGGATTGGCGCAATTGCTGTAATCCCAGCTAACACAGGTGCATTTATAGATGTGATGAGATTGATATATTTCAAGTAATTTTTCTTGAGTCGCGGTGTGTCATCCTGCATTTTCGAAAATAGGGGAAAGGCAACCTGAATCAGTATCGGATTCACTTGCTGAATCGGCAAATAAATGAGCCGGAAAGCAACATTATAAAACCCCAGGATAACCGGACCAAGCATTGCTCCTATCAGGAGTTGATCTACGCAGGAATTTAATATTGGCCCGTTTCTGAATTGTCAACACCAAAACAGGTAAAGGTGTTAGCAAGTTTACATGCTGCTTTTTTCCACTCAAGCTGGCTTACAGATTGACGATTTACTTTCAGCCGGTGCAAACGAGCCAGGAGCTTCCTTTTATATCTTTCTTTTAAGATCTCTTCAGCCTGGCCTGTGTGTTTCTGCTCCGGGATTGCATAACCAATGCCATCATGATAGCGTTTCGTATTAGACATATTACGTTGATCTGACCCCATGCCCCGAGACAAAACTTATGTCAGGCAGTGCTTTTCTTCCTAAAAATGAAAAACCGGTGATAAGGGTATTCTTTTACCCTGTACGTCTTTATCAGTGCTACGTTTCTTTCTGAAAAATCAGCGATTACTTTCTCCAGCGGAGACCCCTGTTTGTTCATCTTCCAGTAATGCTCCCCGTCGAACCGATGAACCTACTTTTTCACCCTGGGCCTTGGGATTTGAATGATTTTCTGCCCCAGCCTGGGGATATGTATGAAATAGGTCCACAAGGTTTTGGCATCCGGCAGACTAATTACGATATGCTTTTTTGTCATCCGGGATATGCTCCAAAACATGATTGCAGACAATTTCATTAAAAGACTCATCGTCAAAGGTCATTGCAGTTAAATCCATTGCCATCATCGCCTTTTTGCCGTCCAGATCGATTGAAAGGTAATCATATTCCTGCCTGAACTTTTCAGCAAGGCAGTGCTCCGGGGCTACATGCAATAATCTGCCCCCCCGCTGAATTAGGTCCTTATCCTGCAAATCACAAAAAGCAACCCAGCGCAAGCGAGCCGCAGCCCGGACAGCAGGCATTTGGACGCGGATTTAACCCGAATTCAAGAAACTTTCGGAAACCTCTTTCGCATACAGGGCAGTAAAAACGGCTGTCTAATAGATACCCACGGCTAAAGCCGTGGTACTTATCATAACTCAAGCTCCGCTTGACCTAAATCCTGGTTCTCTTGCCATTTTACATATTTTAGTATCTTCTTCTCATCAATCCCAACTGTCGATGCAAAATATCCAGGCGACCACACTATGTTTTCCTTCCAATAAACTTTCGATAGCCAAGAAAACTTTTTCCTTAATCGTCTTGCAGTCATCCCCTTTAGCCTGCCTATCACATCACTTACTGCATATCTTGGCGGAATTATCATAACCATATGAATATGATCCCTCTGCATGCTGTACTCTACTATCTCACACCCAGCCATGCTCTCCGTAACTTTCGGAAAAAGTCTTCTCAAATATCCATGCACTCCAGGATTTAGGATACGGCGGCGATATTTCGGTATCCATACAATATGATACTCCGTACGATATGCACTGTGCCCTGATAACCTAATCTCCACTTCCCTATCATAGCATATCGCCGCCTATACATTCACCCACGGGCAAGCCCGTGGAACTCTGCCCTTCGGGCTTTTAGAGGGAGAATCCATATTTTTTTGATAAGCGCTTTTACAGGTTGCGGCAGAATTTGTTTTAAAATATTTTTCATCTTCTCGAATGCATTCTTATTTATACATTCTAAATACCTTTAATAATATTTCTTCCATAGCATCCCAGCTATATTTCTCTACGCATTTTTGCCTTGCTTTATTGCCCATTTTTTTGGCTTCTTCGGGATTGTTTAAAACGTATTGAATTTTATCTGCCAATTGCTCTGGTTTCTCAGGTTCTACAATCCAGCCGCAGCCATCTAAGATTTCAATATTTCTTCTTCAATATAAAAAACCTATGATAAGGATGCTCAAATACTCTATAGTTCTCCTCGATTTTGAATCCTGATTTTTGGATATTATTTATAATTCTACTCAACGGATAACCTGCCTTCCCTATCTCCCAGTAATGCTCACCATCGAAGTTATGAATAGGTCTTTTTAGCCATGGCAGTGGAATCAGTTTCTTAAATACACCCACTTTAGGAAAGTGAATATATACACGATAAACGCTGCTTGCATCTGGCAATGATAAAACTGCATAAGATTCGGAAACTCGAAATATCTCAGAAAGAGCTTTGTGAAAGTTTTCAAAAGGTAAATGTTCTAAAAGTTCATAGCAATCCACAACATCAAAATAATTATCTGTGAAAGGGATCCTTAACACACTCCCTGTTACATCTGGATTTAGTTTTTTATCAATGTCTAATGTAGTAATATTTATTCCTCTTTTCTTAAGATATGTAGAAACAAATCCATTTCCAATCCCAATTTCAAGGACCTTTTGCGGTGTTAATTTAATAATCTCATCAATCTGATGCCAATAACTAATGAAACGTTCTTTTGAATCGTAGGTTTTATTGAAATAATGGTCTGGTTCTACTTGGAGTTTCATTTTTTCATCCCTACAATTACACATGGTATTTTCACTTTAAATCCATCCCCGCCATCATCCTTTTTTATTTTGTCATTAACACTCATAGTAATTTTCTCTACGGTTCAACGTCCCCTAAAAGAACTTAGATTTTCCTTTAGAAGTAATTGCATTCTGTAATTTAAATATCTGTCAAACAGGTATGTTATGCTAAGACTAATTAAAATACCTATGCCAACAAGCGAAAAAAAACCTAAAAATCCACTTGTATTAATGCTCATTTTTATAGCAAATATAGATATGATCATAATTATTCCGTTTATCAAAGGAAGAGCTATTGTCTTTCTGAAGTTCTTAATTCCACACCTTGTGATTTTAATAGCCATGAAACAAAATCCAATATTAGATACAAAAATGCTTAAAAAAACTACGACTGATGTTCCCAATATTCCCCATTTAATAGTACAAGGATAGATTAGAACAGCTATTACAAATAAGCGAGCTATTTGCCATCTTGTATCTATTTTTGGTTTTCCTACGGCATGAAATATAGGACCTGTTGTCGCTGCTATTGATCTGAATAATCCTGCAAGAACTAAAACTTGCATCGCTGGAACCATAGGCATCCATTTCTCGCCTAAGAATATCTTTGTAAAATCTGGAGCTAATACAAAGATTAATCCTGCTATAGGAAAAGATAAAAATGCTGTAACCTTTAAAACTTTTAAATATACCTCCCTTAATTTTGGTATATTATCCTGCAATTTAGAATACGCCGGAAAAGTCACTTTTGAAATTACATTAGTTATCTCTGTTGCAGGCATATTGGAAATCCTATATGCCAATTGATAAAAACCTAACATAGTAGCTCCGAGCAACTTTCCCACAAAAATATCATCTCCTTGAGTAATTAAGAAAATTAATATACTTGAACCCAAAATCCACTTGCCAAAACCAAAAAGTTCTTTTGCCTTTCCTAAATCCAAACTTAAATGAGGTCTATAAGGATGTATTATGTAGCTCACAAAACATCTCGCTGCATTTCCCGCAAGCAAGCCTAATACGAGCGCCCAGACATTTCTCAAGATCAAAACAGCAGAAACTGCTACAATGAAATCTGCCAATGTTCCTGCAAATTGATATATAAACTCTTTATTGAATTCCAGCTCCTTCTGGAAATAGATAACGCCAATATTGGTAAAAGCCTGAAGAAGCACTGAGATGCCAATGACCTGAATTATGGGTTTTGCTTCCAGCGCATCAAAGAAAGATGCGGCAAGAGGCGCGGCAAAATACAAAATCCCAAATAAGGCAAGACCTCTTAATATTAAAACAGTCCATATGCCATCAAGATAGGATTCTATATCTTTCTTCTTCTGGATTAAGGCGGCCTGAAAACCTGTCTGCGAGAATGTCTCAAGGGTTGACATCGTCAGAAGCGCAATGCCCATCAAACCGAAGTCGTGAGGGGCGAGAATACGCGCAAGAATTATAAGCCTTGCCAGACCGAATATCTGCTGAACTATTCTAAGCGAAAATACCCAGAACCCGCCCCTGACTGTCCGTTGGGAAAGGTTCTTGCCCGGTTTTGCCAGATCGTTAATGGTTTTCTTAACCTCTGCTTTATACATACACAATCACTTGGAAAAGGGAAGGTCCATTTGTAAATAAGCAACCCAAGTTTCGCTTGCTATTATAAGTGTAAATTTTGAGAACTTTGAAAAAATGCTTCTTTTGGGGGAAATTCAGGGTATCATACCTTTTTCTACTTGCTCTTTTGTCTTTTACAAGCTTTTTTGGTTTTTAAACTGAAACCAACTATATTCTCCAAATTTTCTACGAAACTTCTATTTTAAAGTGGGCGGCCTGTCCGTTCAGATTGTATTTACCAAGTTTTATGTTACAGATAATATTTGTAAGCTGCCCAGAATCATAAATATCCCCATAATGTAAAAATAGTTTTGTTCCCGAGAGATGCGGGTCCTTATATATATATGTTCGATCTGACCTGTATTAAATGTGCTAAATGTGCTTGACATACGGATTAAACCATGAACCTCGTATTCTTTGTATAAAAGGAATTCAGCAAGATAGGGACCATCTTGCCCTGTGATGCCTGTTATGAGGGCTTTTTTCATTCTTTATGAAATTTGGGCGCACCCCAACTATACTTGCTACCTTAATTGTGTTCTGAGAGTTCATTTTTATCCTGGAACAGCCTAAATTTTAAGAATATCTAGGATCTTCTGAAAAAAGATTTTTAGCTTTCATCTCCACCTTTTCCCAATTAGCTTTGACCATTATCTTTACCAATTCTTCAAACTTAACTTTCGATTCCCAGCTAAGTTCTCTTTTTACTTCTTAGTAATCACCCATTAGTAACTCAACTTCAGTTGGGCTGTAATAGCGAGTATCAACTTCTACAAGAACCTTACCAGTTTTTTTATCTATTCCCCTTTCATTCTCATATTCACCTGTCCATTCCAAGTTCATATACAGTTCTTTAAAAGCAAGATCACAAAATTATCTAACTGTATGTGTTTCTCCCGTTGCCAGAACATAATCATCAGGTTTATCATTCTGAAGTATCACCCACATTCCTTCGCAGTATTCAGGTGCAAATCCCCAGTCACGTTTAGCATTTAGATTTCCGAGATAGAGCTTATCCTGCAGAGAAGCTTTTATCCGAACGGCAGCTCGTGTAATTTTCCTTGTAACAAATTATTTTGCACATGGGAATATCCTTTAAGGATGCTACGATTCTATGGCTTCAAGGCTAACTATCTTATTTTCTAAATATTCTTGAAGTGCCGTTTTCCAATCTGGCATTACATTAATATCTTTTTCTTTTAATATTTTGTTTTCTAGCACTGAAAATTTTGGTTTTTTTAGTGTCTTATTAAAAAATGAGGATTTCACTTCTTCAATTTCAACTTTTAAAACTAAATTGCTATAAAGGTATTTCCCCATCTCAACCCAGTTGCAGTATCCTTCGCTGGTTGCATGCACTACTCCTTTAATATTATTTTCAATTATTTTTTTTATCTGTTTTGCTAAATCTTTTGCATACGTTGGAGAAACATACTCATCTTTAACTAATTTTACCAGCTTATTATTTCTGGCAATTTTTATTAGTTTATCTACTATATTCTGCGATTTATTTATACTTTTTCCATAAAGAGCTGAAGTTCTAATTATGACGTAATTATTTGAATAGAATTGGATTAATTTCTCACCTATGTATTTAGATAATCCGTAATAATTAATTGGATTTGGAATATCAGTTTCAACATATGGGCTTTGTTTTTTCCCGGAAAACACATAATCAGTACTAATATGACAAAAAAGTATATTGTATTTATTGCACAAATCAATAAGGCTTTGTAAAGATAAGGCGTTTACATTTATAGCATCATACTGCTCAATTTCAGCCTTATAAACATCAGTATATGCAGAGCAATTAATAATAACATCTGAGGAAAATTCTTTAATTTTTTTCTTATAAGTGACAGGCTTTGTAATATCAAATTCAGGTAAATCTAAACCACAATAACTAATACCTTCTTTTTTAAATAACTCACATAGTGCAGTACCTAATTGGCCTTTTGAGCCTAAAACAATAAATTTATCATTCATTTAAATATATGAAATCTTTGTCGATATTTTTAAATAAATTATTCTGTAAATCTTTTTCTGATACAATGGGATTATTAATGCCCCAATCTATTGATAAATCAGTATCATTATAAAGAATTCCTCTTTCATCTTCTGATGAATAAAATGCAGTGCATTTATATTGAACAATCGTATTGTCTTCAAGTGTAGAAAAACCATGAGCAAATCCTTCTGGAATCCATAATTGGAGAAAATTACGAGAAGATAATTCTACAGCTATATATTGCCCAAAAGTAGGAGAGCCAAATCTTATATCTACAGCAATATCTCTGATCTTTCCAATTACTACTCTGACTAACTTACCTTGTGCGTTTTTGCCTACCTGGTAATGTAATCCTCTTATTGTGCTCTTTTTTGATTTAGATTGGTTGTCCTGAATAAATTTTTTTGATGTGATAATTTCTTGATATTTTTTTTGATTAAATGATTCAAAAAAATATCCCCGGTCATCATAAAATATATCAGGTTCGATTATCAGCAATCCATTGATTTTTGTTTTTTTAACATTCATCGATTTTTGTACATTTTGTTATAGTAATCTCTATAATCACCAGAAACTATTCTTTGAAGCCAATCTTTATTATCCAAATACCATTGAATAGTTTTTTCTAAACCTTTATCAAAATCGACCTTTTTCTCCCAGTTAAGTTCATTTTTTATCTTATCGCAATTAAGAGCATATCTTTTGTCATGTCCTTCTCTGTCTTTTACAAAAGTGATAAGCTTTTTATAATAATCTTTGGTCTTATTCAGCTTCTTTGCTGCTTTTTCACAAAGAAGATTTACCAAATCAATGTTCTTCCATTCGTTTTCGCCACCTATATTATATGTTTCACCTCTAGTGCCGCACTTTATTATTTCCCAAATTCCCTTGCAGTGGTCTTCAACATAAAGCCAGTCACGAATATTTTGACCATCCCCATAAACCGGCAATTCTTTCTCTTCCAATATATTATTTATCATTAAAGGAATTAATTTCTCTGGGAATTGGTATGGACCATAATTATTAGAACAATTCGAGATGGTTATGGGAATATTATAGGTGTGATAATATGCTTTTACTAAATGATCAGAAGAAGCTTTTGAAGCAGAATAAGGACTTCTAGGATTATATGGAGTTGTTTCATAGAAATAGCCGGTATCTCCCAATTCTCCATATACTTCGTCAGTTGATACATGATGGAAAAGGACATCTTTTTTGCTTTTAGTCCAGTACTTCCTTGCCAAATCCAATAAATTAAAAGTCCCAATAATATTTGTTTGAATAAATTCTGAGGGTCCAAAAATAGATCTATCAACATGTGACTCAGCAGCAAAATGAATTATTATTTCAGGTCTGTATTTATTAAAAATGCTTTTCAAAGCACTATAATAACAAATATCAACTTTTTCAAAAAAATATCTTGTTTGACTATATTTATCATCAATTTCCTTTAGATTTTCTAGATTTCCTGAATATGTTAATTTATCTACGTTAATTATCTTACCCTTAAAATCATTTAATTTAAAAATGAAATGAATAAAATTTGAACCTATAAAACCAGCTCCACCTGTTACTAGTATTTTTAATTCTGGATTTTTAATATCTAATTTATCTTTATTCACTTCTGGTATTCTCTATGTGATATCTGATTTTTATAAACATTTATTAAATATTTTTTATAACTGCAATCAGGAATATCTTTAATAAGCTCTTTTAACTGTTCAATACTAATGAAATTCATCATATAAGCAACTTCTTCTATACAAGCGACCTTTAGTCCCTGTCTATTTTCTATTGCTCCAATAAATGATGAGGCTTCCATTAAAGATTGAGGCGTACCAGTATCCAACCAAGCAACCCCGCGTCCGAATAATTCAACTTTTAATTTGCCTCTTTTTAAATAATCTTTATTAACATCTGTAATTTCCAATTCACCTCTGGCGGATGGTTTTAGATTTTTAGAAATATTTATTACGTCATTATCGTAAACATATAATCCAACTAATGCATAATTTGATTTTGGTTTCTCCGGCTTTTCTTCTATAGAAATTACATTGCTATTATGGTCGAATTCTACGACTCCATAACGTTCTGGATTTCTAACGTGATACCCAAAAACAGTCGCATTATTATTGGCTTTTACTGCCCCCCGAATAAAATCCAATTTCCCGTAAAATATATTATCACCCAGAATCAATGTAACTGAATCACCGTCAATAAATTCTTCACCTACAATAAATGCATCTGCAATGCCTCGTGGTTTTTCTTGGATGGCATATTCTATTTTTAAACCTAGATGAGAGCCATCTGAAAATAATTTTTTATAAAGTGGAACTGTTTCTTTATCCGATATTATTAGAATTTCCCTAATTCCTGCTAACATCAGGATTGATAAGGGATAATAAATCATAGGTTTATCATAAACCATTATTAACTGCTTACTGTAGATATTTGAGGTGGGATAAAGGCGGGAGCCGGTACCACCTGCTAATATTATTCCTTTCATTTTGTTCTTTTTCCTTTCATTTGACTTTTTACTCAAATATTCCCAAGACACCAAGAGAATAGGCCCTTTTGTCTGATTTAGCCTTGAGTTTTGAAAGAAGAATGAAATTTCCCATAGAAAGCTTCTCTGAAGTATACATCATGTTACCTGTTCCCAAGTCATAAGGAACACCTACAGAATTTTCAAAGACATAACCCATGATGTCTCCTTTATTGACTGATACAGGTACTTTGAACTCAAATTGTTTAAGCCCGGCTTTTTCTATTATGAAAGCAGCCGATTCCCATACGACAAACCATCCTTTTCCGCCCTGTCGGAGTACCAGTACATGGTAGGAACAAGGAATTGTAAAAAACCCCCTTGTTCCAAGCATTGTTCCATTTGAAGGCATCGCATTTTTTACTAAAACAGCAGTATATGGCATGTTTTTTTTAAAACTCTCGCCTGTTTTCTTGTTGAATAGAACACCTGAAGCGATATAACTTGCTGCAGCCGTGTTCCCATCAGAAGAAACCGCCACTTCAATTGGCCCGAGTTGAAGATCCTTTGTTCCTACTACGGACCATGCATTATGTGTCAATTCCCCTATCCTTTCCCGCTCCCCTTCTGTTTCCAGGGAAAGGGTGTCCAGGAAAGTATCGAGATTTTCTTTAACAGTACTTTCATAGTAAATACGGATAAGATTTTTAATGAGATCTACATCATTTTGGGCATGGACTTGTATTGGTAGTAAAGTAAGAAGGAACATAATCAAATTCGCTATCGATATTAATTTAAATCTCATCATTGATATGCCTTTCTGCTAAACTTTACTCCATATTTTGCTGTTCTCCTGGTTGAATGTCCTTCACTATCTTTTAACTCGACTATAATAGGCATGAAGAGTACGTCTTCCCATGATTCGGCTGCATCCTGGAATTTACGATGTATCTGATAAAAAGTCTTGGCATTTTCATAGAGTATCTTGAGAGCTTCTGTGTAGGGATCTACAGGCATTCCCTTCGCCAGGTCTGAAAACGACTGGCAGGTGTCCAAGAGACCGATGGTGGTGTGCAGACCGTTAAGCATGGCATCGGGCGATTCTCTTCCTGATTCTTCCCTAGTCGAGATTTTTTGATCTTTAGGAAGATTCCTATATGCGGCCATTCCTTCTTGAACGTTTTTCTGGGAACTCAGGATATAATCCCCAATATCAACAGCCTTTGTGGCTAATGTACCATCAGGTGTAACGAATTTACTAACCACGGAGAAAGCGCTGTCTTTAGCCTTCGCGAGATTCTCGGCCGTAAATGGGAGTTCGACTCCCTTTTTTGGCTGACCGGGAAATAGATCGATGGATCAGCCCAAACTTTTATCTTTCCCAAAAGCATAGAAGGCGGGATATAGATGACTGTCCCTTCCCCTTTTTCATTTGTTTTTATATATACCGAGGTGTTTCCGCTGCGCTCGAGCCATCCACCGTCAAGATATGGTATGTGGAGAGCTAAGGTAGTTACAAGAAATTCCCTTCCTGAAATCGGAAGCCCATGCTGATCTGTAACTCTGATTGTAATATTCGCTTTGTTTTTTTGATGTGCTGCGATTGGCTTTTTATAATTTAGAGAAACCTTAAATGTTCCAATATCTCCCACGTAGCGGATAAACTCCTTAGGTCCGGACTGGCATCCTTCTGGTAATAATTCTAATGTTACGGACATGACTGGCTCATTAATTTTCAGAGTCGCAGGGAAGGAGATCTTAATTTGCTTTTTATCTGCCTTGACTGGGTAATTTCTTGAAAAAAGCATCCGTTTATCGGCTGCAGCTTCCACTTTCATGATGCCAGATTCGGCAGAATAGAGACCGTATTCGCAAGTTATTTGGATCTCCTCGGGAGTTCCTGTTTTTATCTCCGTAGAACGATCCGGATCAGGCGATATGATAGATATATAATCTGGAATCTGCTCTTTATCAGAGTCTGGTTTGCCCTTTATACCGAGCTTAATCTTTGCGAAATTCTTTGCTTCATCAATACTGGCCTGGCAGTAGTTAAGCAGACTTTTTACAGGTGCAAACAACTTATCAGTGTAGTCTCCAATGCCAGGTTCCTCTTGAGTTACGCGGTAAGAAGCCCAGAATTGTCCGCCAAATCTGCTCGAAGGAAAGGTTGCGCTAACTTTAAAACTATCCGCATATTTTCTATGAACTCTTTCGAGATCCATTCTAGTAGGGCCTTTTGCTGCATTTTTTACTCTCTTCGCTTCGGCTTCTATGGCTGCTTTCTGCATTGCTTCTAGGGCCTTTTTCCCTTCGACACTCCATATTTTTGTTATGCATACAGGAATACCCATTATTTCAGCTACATATCTTTCTAAACAAGGCATAATTATATTATCACAATTTTCTGTAATTAATTGAGGCGGGTAGTATATATACTGAACAGAACGGAATGTTATTCCCACATTATTTATTTCAATAGAACGTTTGTTAGTTCCCCAGGCTATCATATATTCGGCATTATTTTCATAAATCCATCTTAGCTTAGCATAGTTAACTATGCCCCAATAAGCGTAATCGATGAGAGCAACTGGGCGATATCTAGGATTTGGAGGCTTATTTGTTTTAGTACAATAGCCTTTATCCAAAAAATCAGGATCAAGTTTAAGATGCTTTTCTATATCATCTCTCATCCTCTCGAACCATACATTGAGATCGCCACATTCTTTACGTGCTTCTTCTATCATACTGCGTATTTCTTCACGTGAAAATTTCTGTATGCCATTATATTGCTGCTGTGCATTCCCTGATTGTGCAAAGCTTAGTAGAAAAAAAACTATTAAAGCACAAAAATACTCAAATCGTTTAATTAAAGTTAGTTTATAAAACATTTGACAAGGATTTACACAGACTCATAATATCTTTGTCGCAATTCTTCCGACAAGAAAAACTTAAAAGCAAATACAATTAATAAAATCAGTGAACGGGGATTTGTGCAGAAAAGCTTGAAAACTAATACATTTCTATTTATATATATTTCCCCTAAAATCAACTTTTTCGATATAAAATCGTTTTGACTCATAATTGACAGTAAATATAATCCTTATTTTCCCTTTTCTTATCCGATAAAAATCCTTCCACTTGCCTGTGAGTTTCTTTATATCTATACTAATATCCTCGCCTTTTGTTTTTAATATAAAGCTCTTTATTTCTCCTATAACTTTACCCGTAATTTTCTGTTTCTCAATAAATTTAAAAGCTTCTTTTGAAAAATCTACTTTCCACGTCATAATTCTATTTCTTTACTTTTAAAAACTTCTCTTCTTTTAGATGGAGAACCATATGCTTTCTCAATATCTTTCATCTCCTCTGGAGAAACAGAAGCCAGATTTTTTAAAACAAAATTAAATCCTTCTTCCTCTAATACTTCTCTTACAGCTTTTTTAAGCATGAGATATAACTCATCTTTGTTTATTTGTAATTCCATTTTATATCCTCCGAAAGGTGCATAGATATTTTATATTATTTTTCTAGTTTATACAAAATATGATTCATTAGTAAAAGCTATATTTGACAGGGCTCTGCGCGGATAAATACAGCAAATAATTAATAATTGCAGGCTACCGCCGGTGGACTTTGGTGATTTATAAATTTTCATTTAATCTCTAATCCGCTGTGTTCACCAGTGCGTTATATCAATAGGTATTCAAATATATTTTTTGGCACAGCTGATTTTTTTTATTTATTCGCTTTTCCATCCTTGTTTTCTGCTTTCCGGGGGTTTTGACTCATTTGCCGGAGCACTTCCGTCAGTGCTTCGAATTCTGTGGATTTGGAGAAGAAGTAGTCTGCCCCTGCTTCCATGCATTTCTTGCGGTACTGAGGGTAGGGGTAGTTTGTAAACATGATGACTACAGGCGCATGCTTGCTTCTTTTTATTGTCTCGAGAGCCAGGATTCCGTCTCCTTTTGGCATGCGTATATCCAGTATGACCACATTCGGTTTTAACCTTTCCACTGCCTCTACTGCTTCGTATGAGTCTTCGGCATGACCGATGATCTCTATGTCCTTTAATTCGGACAGCATTTCGATGAGGTGGGTGCGTAGAATTTCAGAGTCATCTGCTATAAATAAACGCATCTTTTTGCAATCCCCCGTTTTTAATGCTCAAGGGCCGGGGAAAGTCTTCACCTATTTGGCAAGGCCTATTTTATTCCGGTGGGAAAAGGCTTGTAAATCGGAGTATGTCTGATTTTTATGTAGGAGTTTGTCCTACAAGACCAGTGGGGAGGAAGAGGTACGCATATAAAATCTATATATACCAGATTGGAATAAACTTATTAAACAAAAAATGGACTTTACCTATTTTTGGAATTAATAGGCATTTCCTCGGGGGAAGATATTGACGACAGCAATAATTTCTTTTTTTGCCAATAACGCAAAAATTACTCTATAATTTCCAATCCTTAATCTATAAAATCCCTTTAATTCACCTGTCAAAGCTTTCACTTGAGGATTCTCTAAAGGATTTTCTTGTTGCGATAATGTAAGAAGTCTTTCTTTTATCCTTTTTCTTCGTTTCTTATCTAATTTCTGGAAATATTTCTCTGCATCAGAAGATATTCTAATCGACCAGCTCATTTATATCCTTTCCACCGCTATTTTTAATTTCCTCTAATCCTCTCCTGCATTCTTCAGCAAAACCTGGTATACCCATCAATTCAAGAGTTTCCCTATGCCTGTCAACATATTCATCTACGAGCTCTTCAAAGATTTTGCTTAAAGGTCTATTTTCATAACCAGCTATTGCTCTAACAAGCCTCAATTTTTTATCGGGAAGTCTCAATGTTGTCGCTCCCATGTTATCACCTCCACATAAATAATAATACCATGATATCATAATGTCAATAAGTAAAGACAATAACTTCGCTCTCGCTTATATATCGTCGCTTCAGGTTGCCATCCCTTAGGGTTAAGACCTCTCACGTTCATATACATACCTTTTGCTCGCACGCCGCCAGTTCCAACTCCGACAGCCCTATGCAGTGCTTGTTGCCATTTCTTCCTGCACAGTGACAGGCTTCATCCACTCCGAAAGACTGACCAGCTGTAAAACTTAACGAAGCTAATCTCTTCATTTTCATTACGGCTTACTCACCGAGCGCAAAGAGCTTCAGCATCGCTGTCACCAGCAAATGCTGTCTTTGCCTCTTCCGGCTGAATGGCAAATTAGCCGGACCGGATTTTCACCGGCTGGCATCTATACGCTTCGTGACACACCGGATTTTCGCAGATAAAAGATTAAAAGCTGTATTTTACACTGAGGACGCGGGGGACACGGATAAGAGTAAAGCACTTTCCAGTTTGTCGGGGGGAGTTTTTATAAAAGTGCTAAAGGCAGATAATAGATTTTACTGTCCTTATCATACCACGGTGCTCCTTGATAAATTACTATCCCATATTTTGCCCTGCCTGACTGAATGAAATCATTTAACACTGGTACATTGATTTTATTTATATTGTTTGTTGATTTTACTTCAATTGGAATAATAACTGAGTCTTCTTCGATAAGGAAATCAATACTCCCACTTTTATATTTTATTTGCCCGGATGGGGTTTGGTAATATGGCGTATAATAATAAACGGAAATTGGAAAGGGATCGAAATTCTGCCAGTTTCTGATCTGTGCATGAACAATACTTTCGAGATCAAAGCCATTGTCCGTATCTCCTGAAATTTGCCCCCTGTGAATGTAAAATGCAAGTCCAGGATCTACGAAAGAATAAATAATGTGATAACTTTGTTTATGGTCTATAAACAATTTCCTTACCCGACTTAATAAAAGTCCATTATTGCTGTAAAAATCAATTACTGCATTGATTCTTTCTCGCCTTTTTATACGGGTTTTATTAAGGATATTTTGATAAGTAAATTCTCGATTGTTCAACCTGGCGATTTCAGTAATAATAATCTCAGTAACTCTCTGATTTAAACCAGCAATTGGCTTGTAGCCTCTATCTATGACATTAGTAATGGCATATAGTTTTTCTTTATTGGTTTTTTCTCGATATACAAGCGGGGTAGTGCCGAATGAGCGATAGCGTTTAAAATCTTTGGTTATCTTCTTCCAATCTCCTTTAATTTCCAGAAGAGGTTCAGGTGTTTCTCCCTTGATCAACCGGCACCATAATGATCTATCAACTTTTTCACACAAATTCTTATGTGCATAAATTTCATTTAGACTAAAAGGATAAAGGCAAAAAGCTCGTGCACGGCGTTGCAATCTTTTTCTGGCCTCATTTAATAAATATTGTGGTTCAGAGCCTGTGACAATAAAGGACATTTTTTCCTCGTCAAAGGCCAGCTTAATAGCATCTAATATCTCAGGTGTTTTTTGGATTTCATCAATGAATACAAGAGCTCTTTCGGAAGTCTGGGAGCGAATACTCTTGACCAAATATCTTGTATCATCAGCAATGGCTTGCCGGAATCTCAGATCATCGCCTATAAAAGTAAAGCATTGAAAATTGTTGGCAAGATCACTGACGATTTTATTGACCAGTGTAGTTTTTCCAACCCCAATAATTCCAGCAAGAATAACACCACGTGCAGAGGGATGCTCTAAATATTCTTTTATTTCTGATTCTAATTGCCTTTGTATGTATTTCATCTGCTTGTTTTGTCTATTCTACTCTTTTTTATGGAGTCTATCATGATTATTATCGCTATATTTTGTAAAATATCAAGGTTTTTCTTTTATAGGTAGAAGGCTTATTTTACACTGAGGACACGTAAAAGATTAAGAATATTTTTCTTTTTTGCCTTGCATCTGCGGCAAGCTTGGCTCGTGAATAATCCAGGATAAACGATGTTTAATGATTGCTATTTGCCAGTCAATATTTGCTGATTGCAGGCTACCGCCGGTGGGCTTTGGTGAGTTATAAATTTTCATTTAATCTCTAATCTGCTGTGTGATACTAATTGGCATGCGTATATCCAGTATGACCACATTCGGTTTCAGCCTTTCCACGACCTCTACTGCTTCGTGTGAGTCTTCGGCATGACCGATGATCTCTATGTCCTTTAATTCGGGATCGTTCAGGTTTTTAGTTGTTTTCCTTTGAGAGCCATTCGACAATATATTTTGAAAATTTCTTAAAATCATCCAGGCCCTGGAGATTATCAAAGAGTTTGGCTGCATCAAACTCATTTGGTAAATAATCATGAATTATTCTGTTTCTGAAGGCGGGCATTCCTTTTATCTTCTCAGCAAACGTTTTTGGAAGTATGCCTCTATCTGATAGAGACAAAATAGCCTCTGCTTCACTTTCCTTTACTCTCCAGAGAGAAAGCGCAGTAGCAATGTGAATGCAGATCCGGGTTACATCCTGGATGGCACAAGCTAAACTATATTTTATGGCCTTTATTTGGATTGAGTTTTTTTTATCGAGAAAAAAATCCTTACTTGAAACAGAAATGGATTTGATATCCTCTATCTGTCTTTCAATATTATCAAGGTATTCGATTATCCGATCTTTCCTGACAAAATCTCTATTGTTCATTTAAATACCTGTTTTTATTCTTAGCAAAAGCATCTGGTTATACTCTTCAAGATAAGGTTTTAATTCAAAAAACCTATTCATAATCATCGTCTCAAAATCAACTCTCTCTGCTTCATCTTTTATTATAATGGGTATTCCTTCTTTTATTACTTTATACTTTAATAAAAAAGGTAATGTATTCAGTATCCTAAGATCAACATTATCTATGTGAAGTTGAGTAATTAGAGCAGCAGTTAGCTCTTTCTCCTTTTGAATGTAGTCATTTATATTCGAGGGTATAAGATAGACAGCAATATCAATATCGCTCTTGGAATGAATAAAATTGAGGGCATAAGAACCATAAAGGTAAGCAAAGAGAATTTCTTTCTCCTTCTCCAGGCTTTCTTTAAGAACTGTTATCAGCTTTTCTTTATTCATCTTTGAACCTTTAATTTCTGTATAATTAAACAATAAATCTTATTAAAAATCAAAAGTACCGACTAATAAGTAATAATTGCAGGCTACCGCCGGTGGGTATTTGTTAGCGATAAATTTTCATTTAATCTCTAATCTGCTATGTGATCAGGATGCAGTATAAAAACAGTTTGTAGTAGGGAGTGAAAAATGTACCAGGTAAAGTTTCTCAGTGGGAAGTCGGCAGAGGGTTAATCCAAAAGATTGTGTTCGATTGCGTAGCGGGTAAGTTCAGTGTTGTTTTTGAGGGCCATTTTTTTAAGGAGCCTGGAACGGTGTGTGCTTATGGTTTTTACGCTGAGCGAAAGCTCTTCTGCGATTCGAGAGACCATCTTCCCAGAGGCGATCATACACATCACCTGGTATTCACGGTCGGAGAGGGTCTCGTGAGGAAATTCTCCCATCCCACCAAAAAGTCTATCTGCCAACTTTTCGGCAAGGGAAGATGTTATGTACTTATGGCCTTTTGAGATTTTACGGATTGCTTCCTTCAGTTCGTCTGGCGCACGTCCCTTTGTCAGATATCCGGATGCACCTGACTTTAAAGCCCTGATGGCATACTGATCTTCTGGATAAATGCTGAGCACAAGCACAGGAATTGTGGGTTTTATGGATTTTACCTGCTTTAATATATCGAGTCCGCTGCGGCCTGGCAGGGAAATATCAAGAAGGAGGACATCGTAATTGCTGGCTGTAATTCTGTCGAGCACTTCGCTTCCGGATGAGGCTTCGCCAGATACGACCATATCGGAGGATTCCTCTATGATTTGTTTTACACCACGGCGGACTATTGGATGGTCGTCTGCAACTAAAACTTTGATTCTTCTATTTTTCATTTCCGTCTTTAAAGCTGCTCTATTTTTTATAAGAATACTTTAAAACCAAAACATGTTCAACAGATAAAAAAGGGGACAGATTTATTTTCTCTGAAAGAAAATAAATCTGTCCCCTTTTTTACTACTGAAGCGGTAGTGTCACTTTTAATGTGGTTCCTTTGCCAGCAACACCTGTAATCTCCAATGTACCATCGAATCGACGCAGGCGTTCACGTATCCCAACGATGCCGTATGACATGGGGCTTTTGACCTTGTCTTCGGCTATCCCTCTGCCGTTATCTTTAACTATTAACTCCAGACTCGGGGATTTTGAGGCGTGCTTACTTAAGCTTACATTGACTCTTGTTGCATGTGCGTGGCGGATAACATTCGTGAGTACTTCCTGAAAAATGCGGAATAGTGCTGTTGAAATCTCAGGACCAAAAGATTCATCTTCACAATTTATGTTGAGCTTACATGGGATTTTTGTGTGCTCTTCAAATTCCTGTGCCTGCCATTCAACAGCAGGTACTAGGCCAAGGTCATCAAGAAGTCCAGGTCTTAGCTCCGAAGATATTCGTTGTACGGCGAGGATTGTATTATCTATAAGCCTCATCATGGATTTAATTTTATGAGCAACCATTTTGTGGGGCTTTTTCTCTTTGGGTGCTTTGCGTGCAACCCAGGAAAGGTCCATTTTCAGTACGGTCAGCGCCTGGGAGAGTTTATCGTGTATTTCGCGTGCGATTCGTTTGCTTTCTTCTTCTTTTACAGACTGGAGGTGGGCGGAGAGATTCTGGAGATCTTCATGTGCTTTTCTCAATTCCTTCTGGGTGAGGCGGAGTTCTGTGATATCAGTAACCACTGCTATGGTTTCCTTGTATTTACCTTTTGAATCATAAATAGGCCAGGGTGAAACTAAAACCATGAGTTTGCTTCCGTCTTTCTTGTTCAGAGTAAGTTCGTAAGCGGAACGGATGCTTTTTTTACGCAAAGAAAGTTGATTTTTAAATTCTTTCTGGCTTTTTTCATCCATGAAGTCGGCTGCATTTCGGCCTAAGATTTCGGCCGGTGAAAATCCATGTTTCTCTATGAAACTGGTGTTCAGAAAGGTTACAACCCCGTTTTTGTCTGTTTTGATAAGGCCTTCGCTCATATTTTCTACAAGCAGGCGGTATTTTTCTTCGCTGTGGCGGATCCTTTTTTCTACTTTGTGATGGTAGAGTGCCATTTCGATTGTTATGTATAGGGGTTTCTCTTGAATAGGTTTAAGGAGATAGCCATATGGTTCGGTTCGTTTGGCACGCTCCATAGTTTTTTTATTTGAATAAGATGTAAGGTATATGACAGGGATGTCTAGGGATTTACGAATTTGGTCTGCGGCAAAGATTCCGCTCATTTTGGTGTTGAGAACGATATCCATAAGGACGAGGTCGGGTTTTTCAAACTCTGCTTTCTTAATCGCTTCTTCAGCGGAAATTGCTATGGATGTGACTTCATAGCCAAAATTGGTGAGAATCTTGCGCAGATCAGAAGCAATTATTAGTTCATCTTCTACGATGAGAATTCGTGCTTCTTTCATTTTCCAGATTATCGATGATTAATCATTTCGAAGTTACTATTCTGAGGTTGCCATCATCAAAAACGGTACCTGCAAAAACGGTACCTGGTACCTTTCTTTAGTTTTGCTTATTCTTATAATTCTCTATGATGGTGTGGAGCAAAACTTTGTCCCTTTCGGCCAGATTAAGAGAGTCTATCGCATCTTTTGTAAACAGCTCAAGCGATGCTACCGCAATCTTTGATTCTCTTTTTTTGTCCCGTCGAATGTGTGCACAGAGAATAAGATAGGCTCTTGACTCTATCAGAATCCGTTCGGCAATGGGAGATTTTCTTGAGAGCTCGAATAGTTTTGTGAAACTTTTTTCTGCATCTTTACACTTTCTTAGGTGGTACTGAATTTTGCCCGAAAGATGATATCCTATGAATTCATCCGGGTTTTTCTTTAGTAGATTCCGGAGTGTTTTTAAAGCATCTTTTTGCTTGTTGTTTTCCATGTGAAGTGCATAAAGGTCATAATAGAGTGGAACATCCTTGGGTTTTGCCTTTATTTTTCTCTCGAGTTCTCTGATGAGGTTTAGGTTCGCAGCCGGTTTTTTTGTATTCTTTTTTAGCATAGGGGCTATTGGTGGGGGTGGCGGAGGCTCTGCCATTTTAAAAGTAAGCAGCAGTTTTTGAAGAACAGCACGGGCAGAGTCATCCATGTCGATGCTTTGAAATCCTTTGTCCCCAAGTAAATTTTCGGCATCTCTTAAATATTTCTCGCTTTTCACGTTATCCTTTAAATAATAATAGCTGAGGCCGAGATAGATACAGGCCTTTGCCATAAGGTTATCTCTACCGTAAAGTCCAAAATTAGCCAGCTCCAGCTCTTTAACAGCATCTTTGTAATTTCCGGCAACGAACGACTGCACTCCTTTATGGAGGAGATTTGTATAAAAAGGATCTATTTGCTCTTGGGCAGAAACGGATGAGCTGGTATACGTGGTAATAAATGTAATAATGAATGTAAATATTATAAGAACAGGAAAAGGATTACTTCTAAATTTGTACATTAAAGAATCTCCCTTCTACATTTTGGTGACTATCTATTTTAATACGGCTTTGCTTTAACTAAAGCTTTTTCATTTATACAGCCAAAATCTCCATTTGTCAAAATAAAAAAGGGGACAGATAAAAGATTAAAATATTAGATGCAGATTTGCACGGATAAACCAAAAGGTACCTTGTACCATTTTCATTTTTTAGGTGCAATTACGAAAAAGGTGCCTGGTACCTTTTTTGGAAGTTGTATTATTACGGGAATGGATGTAAACTATATTTCCCAAAAAGAGAGAAAAATGACTCAGATTAAAGAAGCAAGAAAAGGCAACATCACCGCAATCATGAAGAAGGTGGCTGAAGAAGAATGCCTCCCTGTCGGAGAAGTGCTCGCGTTGGTAGCAGAAGGCAAAGTTGTCATTCCTTCAAACCCTAACCACTTCCCTATCCATCACGTTGGCATCGGTAAAAAACTCAGGACAAAAGTTAATGTTAACATAGGAACCTCAATGGACTTTCCCAAGCTTGAAAACGAAGTAAAAAAAGCCGAAATTGCAGTGAAATACAAGGCAGATACTATCATGGACCTGAGTACAGGCGGCGACATAAAAAAGATCCGCAACTCAATACTCGATAAAGCACGCATTCCTCTGGGAACAGTACCTATCTATGAAACTGCCATCAAAGCCATCGAACAGCGCGGCGCCATCGTGGACATAAGAGAGGATGACATCTTTGGAATGATAGAGAATCAGGCCAAAGAGGGAGTAGATTTCATTACCGTACACGCAGGACTCACATTAAAAGCAATCGACAGGCTGAAGAATCAGGGACGTGTGGCGGATATCGTATCGCGGGGCGGGGCTTTCCACCTTGCATGGATGCTTCATAATCAGAAGGAAAATCCTTTATACGCAGGATTTGACCGTCTGCTCGAAATCGCCCTCAAATATGACTTGACTCTGAGTCTTGGGGACGGGCTGAGGCCAGGAGCCATTGCGGACTCCACTGACCGCCCTCAAATTGAGGAACTGCTAACCCTGGGCGAACTCGTGAAGCACGCCAGGGAGCAAAATGTACAAGTCATGGTGGAAGGACCAGGTCATATACCGCTTGACGAGATTGCAATGAACATTAAAATTCAGAAACGTGTGTGTCAGGAAGCTCCATTCTATGTGCTGGGACCGCTTGTGACAGATATTGCACCTGGATATGACCATATTGTCTCGGCTGTGGGTGGTGCAATTGCCGCTTCGGAAGGGGCGGATTTTCTCTGTTATGTGACTCCAGCAGAACATTTAGGGCTTCCGTCGGTTGATGATGTTAGGGAAGGGCTCATTGCCTCGAGGATAGCTGCCCATGCTGCCGACATCGTAAAGAGTGTAAAAGGCGCAAGGGAGAAAGATTTGAAGCTTTCAGAAGCAAGGAAAAAGCTTGATTGGGATGCTCAGTTGGAGATGGTGCTTGACCCACACAAGTTTAAAGAAATAAGAAAAAAAAGAAAATCAAAATCAGATGCTTGTTCCATGTGCGGTGACTTTTGTGCTTTGCGCATCGTAAGCGAATTTCTTAATTCTGAGGGAAAACTTGATGAGTGTGGCTTCTAATGTTATCCCCATTTTTTCTGGGCTTCTCTTCGGAACAGCAGGCGTACCTCAATCTACTCTCAATTTAGGGACATCAACCCTCTTTGGAATCCAGCAAATCAATAAACTAGGACTTGACTGCCTCGAGATAGAATTTGTCAAGGGCTTGAAAATGGGGAGCGATACGGCAGCACAGATTAAGAAAGCGGGCCAAAAATACGGAGTGAGCCTGAGTGTGCATGCGCCGTACTATATAAACCTAAATTCACCGGAGAAGGGAAAGAGAATTGCGAGCCAGGAGAGAATCATGCAGTCGGCAAGGCTGGCAGAGATGTGCGGTGCTAAAAATGTCGTGTTTCATCCGGGATACTATGGAAAGGGAAGCGCTGAAGAGGCATACGAGCGTATCAAAAAGGAAATCAAGGAAGTTGTTTCAATCCTGAGGCAGGACAGGATTCAGGCTGTGCTGAGACCCGAGACTATGGGTAAAAAGTCACAGTTTGGCTCACTTGAGGAAATTCTTTTTCTTTGTCAGGATATAGACGGGATCCTCCCATGTGTTGATTTTTCGCATATCCATACGAGAAGTGGAAAAGCAAACACTTATTTAGAATTTCACAGGATTTTAAAAAAGATAGAAAAGAAACTTGGTAAGGAAGCACTGAAGAATATGCATATCCATGTGTGTGGGTCAATATACAATGATAAAGGAGAAATAAAGCACATAAACCTGCAGGAGTCTGACTTTCAGTATGACGAATGGGTGCAGGTGCTGAAGGATCTGGACGTTGAGGGTTCGGTCATATGCGAGAGCCCGCAGCAGGACAAGGATGCCCTCCTACTAAAAAATCTTTTCAGCGTAACTTACTAAAGAATGAGAATAAAAACGGTACCTAGTACCTTTATTCTTCTTTATAAGGGAGTATCTTGATCTGCCTGGGTCTCTCTGGCATCGGTCTTAACATTAACCTTTCTTTTAATGGATCTTATTAAACCACTTATCATGGCCAAAATCCTGATCAACTTATCCTCCAGGTCAATAAAATCTCCTTCAGCTAAATATCCGAGGTCACGAGATATTATCAACCTTGTTCTGAGTCCCGCTGCAGAAGTCTTTGCCATTAAAAGGAACTTTATAAATTCAGAATCTACGCCACTTTCTTTGCCTTCTGCTATATTTGAAACAACGGAAATTGCTGATTCTCTTAATTGATTCCTCATTGTAATGTCATCTTTCAAATTTCCGTCTGTTGAAATTCCATACATTTCCACTGCGAGTTCTTTTGCCTGCTGCCAGCACCCCAAATTTGTAAAATTATAAAAGTCACTCATACTCTCCCTCCTCTTCGGATATTTTCTTCCTCATTCAATAGACGAACAGACTAAAAAATATTCTCACTTATATTTCATTTGGCACAGAAAAAGAGAAGTAAAAAAGGGGACAGATTTATTTTCTTTCAGAGAAAATAAATCTGTCCCCTTTTTTATTTTTACCAGCGGTAGACGACTGCTCCCCAGGTAAATCCCCCGCCGAAAGCAGCCATAACAACTATGTCGTCCTTTTTCAGATTACCCGCTATTTTAAGCTCGTGAAGGCCGATTGGAATTGTAGCCACAGACATATTTCCGTACTTGTGAATGTTCTTAAACACCTTCTCCGGAGGGAGCTTGAGCCTTCGGCCGGTGGCGTCGATGATTCTTATATTAGCCTGGTGAGGCACCAAATAATCTACGTCATCACAAGTCAATCCTGCTTTTTTGAGTGCTTCCAGAGCCGCTTCTTGCATGCTCTTCACAGCATATTTGAAGACTTCATTCCCTGCCATCTGAATGAAATGAAGCCCCTTATCGATTGTTTCTGCAGAAGCCGGCATTCGTGACCCTCCCGCAGGCAGAATAAGAAGTTCTCCAAGATTCCCATCAGCCCTACAGTATGAAGAAAGCATCCCTGACTCATCATCACTCTCCTCAAGCACTACTGCTGCTGCCCCGTCGCCAAAAAGAACACAGGTACCTCTGTCTTCCCAATTCGTTATCTTGGTTAATGCCTCTCCCCCAATAAGAAGAATCCTCTTGTATGCACCATGTAAAATGATGGATTCCGAGATCATCATTCCATAGAGAAATCCAGAACAGGCAGCAGAAATATCAAAAGCCGGAATCTTGTCGGCCCCGAGAGCTTTCTGCACCCAGCAAGCTGTAGAAGGGAAAAGCGTATCCGGAGTGACAGTTGCAAAAATAATGAGATCAATATCTTTTATCCCGACTCCTGCATCCTTAAGAGCATTCCGAGCCGCTGCAATTCCCATATCAGAAGTAGCTTTATCCTTGGATAAGATCCTCCTTTCCCTGATACCTGTCCGTGTAACGATCCACTCATCCGAGGTGTCAACCATTTTCTCCAGGTCAAAATTCGTAAGTACTTTCTCCGGAACATAGTATCCTGACCCTACAATTTTAATCCGTCGCTCACTTTCTTTATTCATGCTTTTTCCCAGAAGCCATATTCTATAACATACCTCTTTTCAATTTGCAAATATACATAAAGAAATGTAAAATCGAAAAAGCGATGAAATCCCCAGAGAGTTATTCAACCTTTGTCTTGCTTTTATGCCTTATCATACTTTCTCCCGCTGCTGCATGGCCTCAATTGACACTCGGGCAATATGAAGATGAAGCACCTGTCCGTACATGGAACCTACCCTTGGTCACATCAGCACAGTCGCTTTCCATGGGAGGCACGCAGTTTGCTTTTACCCAGGACTGTTCATGCGCGCTTACAAACCCAGCACTTCTTGACAGGCTGCCAAGAATCTCCTTTGCCCTAAGCCTGTCCACAACCAGGGCTTCTCTTTCAAAGTATTCCATCATTAATACCGGAGTGATTCCCACAGAAGGAAACAGTACACTCGGCCTTTATGCGGCAGATTTCGCAGGAGTTTCATTACGTCTTAAGGGATGGACATTTGCTCTCAGCACGGCGCTTATCGAAAATTATGACCGCCCTCATGTAAAATTAGAATACACCTACCTTGGCAGCCCCTACGAATCTCTTGATTTTAATCAGGGAGGAGAACTTAAAAACATAAACATTTCTGCATCACATAAAATTTTCCGCAAAGTTTCTCTTGGGATCGGAGTAAACTTCGTCTCAGGTTTTTTTGAAAAAAATATCGAAGAAAAATGGACACAATCGAACATAACCATTACGAACAGTATGTCCCACGACTTTAGCGGTTTCTACTTTAACGGAGGGCTCCTTTTGGATGTATCGGACAGTTTTACTGCGGCTGCCGTGTTCAGAACTCCTTACAGCAAAAAAGCCGACAGCCAGAGTCTCATCGAGTACAATGCGCCGCAGGGAGACACCGATATAAAAATCGAAGCTTCTAGCAAATGCAGTTTCAGACAGCCTCTCATGATTGGTGTTGGGATAAACTATAAGCCATCCGAAAACGTCAGGATTGCTTCAGATTGTGCATTTTTCAACTGGTCCGAATATAAAGTCAATTATTTCGAAGAAGATCTCAAGAGAGATTTTAAGAACATTCTTAAGATAGGTGCCGGAATCGAGTATATAACTTACCAGAGATATTTTAACAGAAACATCGAAGTTCCTTTCAGGATAGGCGCTGTTTATGACCCTCAACCGATGAAAAATCCCAATTCCCAATATTTCTATTTTACATTCGGGATAGGAGCAAAATACGGAAAATTCTTTTTAGATGCTGCCGGAATGGTCGGAAAGGAGAAAGGCTCAGGAGATAACCTTATAGGTCAGAAATTCTCAATTACTTTAGGATTGTACCTATGACCTTTTCAAAACGCATAAATCAGCCTCACGCAAAGGCAGAACTGGCATGAAGAAAGCTCTTATTCTGCTTGCGGTGTTTTTCTTCCTGCTTGCTCCACTGCGCTCTGAGGATTATTACAACACCGCTGAAATTGTAAGCATAGAAAAGACTCCGGGAATTATTGCGAAGATCAGGAATATGGGTCTGGACCTTCTGATGGAATGGGAAGGAAGAATCTATATTCTTGCCGGATTTGAAGATATAGTTAAACTTCAAATTGAAAATATCCCTTACAAATTAGAAGGATCAGATCTCTCATCATCAAACACACAGGATGCCGCGGCCCAAAGCAGCATCAATGGAGAGTACCATTCATATTATGAGATCGAACAAGAACTTACAGCCATGGAATTATCTTATCCTTATCTCGCCAAAGTCTTTGATATTGGCGACAGCCTTGAGAACAGGAATATATACGCCCTTAAAATAAGCGACAATGTGCAGATCGACGAGGATGAAGCAGAAGTCATTTTTCTCGGCTGCCACCATGCAAGGGAATGGATTTCTGTGGAAGTTCCTTTTTTGCTCGGAAAATATCTTGTTGAGAATTACGAGACAAGCGCTGAGGTCAAAAATCTGGTTGATCGGAGCGAAATATGGATCATTCCTTTAGTCAATCCGGACGGTCTTGAATATTCAATTCACTTTTACAGGTACTGGAGGAAGAACAGGCGCTTAAACGAAGACGGAACTTACGGCGTTGATCCCAATCGAAACTATGGGTATAAATGGGGCCTAGACAATAATGGTTCGAGTCCTGATACTTCTTCGGAAGTATACCGGGGGCCTGCGCCTTTTTCTGAGCCTGAAACCCAGGTAATTCGCAACCTTTTTGCACAAAAGGAATTCAAAGCATTAATCAGTTACCACAGCTTTTCCAAAGTAATCATGTACCCATGGGGATACACGAATCAGCCATCAGAAAAAGAGGCTCTTCTAAACACTATGGCTGGGGAAATGGCTTCTCTTATCCAATCCGTAAACGGCAGTATTTATGAATACGGCCCGGCAGGCTCATCATTATATCTAACAAACGGGGATACAACAGACTGGGCTTTTGGAGTCTACGGCATTCCTTCCTTCACTATAGAACTTCCACCGGTTGACCATATGCAAGGGGGATTTTTCAATGCCGAAAATGACATTTATCCGATCTTCAGCGAAAATCTTCCAGCAATGCTCTATCTTATCGGCTGGTCAATCAAACAAAAAAATCAGGACGATACGAAGCTAAATAAAAAATATGAGAGACCGGAGAGCAAAAAGTTAAATGTGAAGTACTAGTATAAGCAGTATAAAACCAGTAAGAATTTGAGGGGATGGAGGAAGCGACATTGAAAGATTTAGCCTTTCTGAGTCGATCTTCGAGGGAATCCGACAAAGTCGGGCCTGATGGATGTGTGAGCACTGTAGAATCAATGGAGCTGTGTTAATTGTGGCTCGCGGACATTGTGGCGGTGCTTAAGATAAACATGCGGAGTTCCAGCAGAGCCGAGAAGATCGGGGAGGAAATGGCGTTAAAAATCTTAGTGGAGCGCAGACATGCCCTCAAATTCATTCGCTCCTCTTCTTCTTGCCTTCTAACCAGATATGCATTATTGCGATGAACCGAGTCAAAAAAAGGTACCTGGTATCTTTTGAACAAAGGTGGGGCTTGACAAAGCAAGTATAAACATAAAAAATATTTGAATAATTTTGATAAAAGAATGAGAGTATTTTTCGAAGAGATTTTCTCAGCACAAAACCCCCCACCAGGTTCTCGTGAGGGAATTCCTTACTGGACTTTCTGGCTTCTTCTCTGCATCATCCTGCTTTTATTGACTTTCATTTTCCTGCGAGACAAGGACTTAAGAAAGAAAGTGGATTCATTCTTTTTCGGAGCTAAGAAAAAGATAATTAAACTCAGACTTCAGGCAAGGCTCAAAAAACAGAAACAAAAAAAGAAAGAAATCTTCAAAGAATTAGGACAAAAGGCCTTTCAAAAAAGCATAGAACTTGAAGAAAACGAGTACTCCAATAATGAGCTTCGGAAAATGGAAGAAAATAAAAATAATCTCAATAAAGAATTCAAAGGTATCGAATCCAATATAGACAAGCTTAATTCAAGCCTTAAGGAAGATATCCAGAAGTACGAAACACAAATCGCCAGGCAAAAATTAAGAAAAAAGCCTCATTACGAAAGCCTCCGCGAAAGTAAAAATAAAGAAAAGCAGATAGAAACAGAAATCGCTCAGATGCAAAATGACCTGGAAGCAGCAGCAAAAGAAATAAGTTCTTTAAAAACAGAGGCTGTGTTACAAGAAGAAAACAACAATCCTACGAAAAAAGTGGAAAAAACAGAAAAAAAGGAAATCAAAAAAAAGATAAATAATTTAGAATCAATAAAGGAAAAAACAGACCAGAAAATTACAATACTCGTTGGACAAAAATTAATGCTAGAGAAAGAGAGCCAGAAATATCAAGAAAAAATCGATAGGTATGACGAAAAAATAAAAAACGCCGCAGAAGAGAAAAAAAAGCAGACTCAGGAATTCCAAAAAGAAATCAAGGAATGGGAAAAGAGCAAGGCAAAGGTTTATGAGAAAATCAGAAACTTGGATAAGAAAGAAGAGCCTCTTTTTATGAAACTGGGGGAGCTGGCAGATAAATCAAGAATCGAACATAAGGAACTTGTTATATTCTATTCCAGGATAGACAGGACGAACAAACGTATTAATGATATAGGCAGACAGATTAAAGAGTTGGAATAACCGCAGACATCCACTCAAATTCATTAGCTCTACCCTTTTTTGATTAAGAATTAAATGTTATGCTGAAGGAAATAGTAACGTAATCTGCATATATAATGGATAATAAATAATGGTGTCGGCATTCTTTATGAATAATTCAGGAGTACCTGGGTTATTCACGAGCCAAGCTTGCTGTAGATGCAAGGCACAGTGTGTGAAGCAATTTTTATGAATAATTCAGGAAGATGAAGGAGCGAATGTTAGTCCACATCTGTTGTGCTCCTGACGCTCTTTATGTCATGGGCATTCTCAAAAACGACTTTGACATAAGCGGGTACTTCTACAATCCTAATATACATCCGCAAAAAGAATATAAGCTAAGACTTCAAGAAACAAAAAAAGTGGCTCGAATCATCGACTTTGACCTAATCGAAGAAGAATATGACGACAATAGGTGGTTCAAAATAACCAAAAAATACAAGCAAGAACCTGAGAAAGGAATAAGGTGTGATATCTGCTATGCAATACGACTGGAAAGGACGGCACGTAAAGCTGCAGAACTGGGCTTTAACAGCTTCACCACAGTCATGAGCCTGAGCCCCTGGAAAAAGGCAGATGTACTGAACAGAATAGGCAGGATGTTCGCCTCCAGGTACAAGATTCACTTTCTTGAGTCAAACTTCAAGAAAAAGGACGGTTTTCGTAAGAGCGTTGAACTGAGTAAACAGTACAAACTTTACCGCCAAAACTACTGCGGCTGCCTCTATTCAATGCGTAAGGATTGAGGGATCTGATTTGGTTCATCGCAGAAATGCCCTCAAATTCATTCGCTCCTCATATTTTATTAAGTCTTATCTTTATCCCTCCAAAAAATGAGAGAATCAAATTAAAAAATAAGGCTCCAACAAATCCAACTATTCCGAGTATTATGAAACCGTATACTCCACCGAAAAGGCCGCACATAATTGTTGCGATCAGCTTCCCCTGCAGATCCCTGAGAAAGAGCGGGAAAATACTTGCTATCCCGGAAAAATAATCGACTGCACCTACAAAAGCCCCGAGAACAACCCCAAAGAAAAACCCGGTCAGACCAAAAAACAGGAGAAACGATATGGGATTAATAGAAGAAAATAGGTAGTAAGAATGTTCTTCTTTTGCAGTGCCTAAGCTTTGGTTTTTGTATTCATCAGATATTTCCACGCTATCGGTATAAGAAAACTCTTTATTTCTGAATTTCCTACCGCAATATTCACATTCCTCTGCTTCGAGGTCATTCTCAAATCCACAATAAATACAAATCGTCTTTTTCTGACTAAGTGATTGAGGATTGGACTCAACCCAATTTTTTCCATCAAAACTATACCATTTCCCTGTTCTTGCACCTATTGTCCAGCGTTTTCCCGAATTATCTGTAAGCCGCAGCTTTTTTAGCCTGTCTTTAAATTCCCTGTCAGAAATCCTTCTCTGTCTGTATTTCAGTTTCAGATTTCTGAACTTATCCTCTATATCTTTAAACTCTTTTTCCATTTCAACCCATCAATTCAGTTTATTTCTTTACCTGAGTTATTCTGCCCATTATATTCAAGACATCCATCATATGCAAGAAATATTCTACTTTCCCTCAAATTCATTGATACTTTAGCAGTCATGCGTAATTCCTTTATTTTCAACACATTTATAATTTGTTTATTATCAACAACTTAACTGCAGTGCCCGATTTTTGTGCAAACTGTCGTTTCTTGAAGAAACTTATAAAGTTTTGCTTTAAATTGCAAGGTTTTTCCACAACTTTTCCACAGTTTCTGTGAAAAACTTTTGCCCCCAATATTTGCTTCTCTAAAACGAAAATTGTTTTATTACATCGAACAAATTATATCCTTTTATTGGATCAGGAATAAAAGAAAAAATAAAAATCAAGAGTATTAAAAATCCAACGAATTTTCTCCCGGACGACAACGGTACTTTCTCATCTGCAATGCGAGGATGCTTTAGCCCCAGGAAAGAAATGAGTAATGCCCAAACAAGCCACCCTACCCAGAAGAAAATCCCCATGACAATAAAAGCCACAAGGATTAATGGGACAAAACGCTTGGTCCTTTGCCCAAATATTGCATAGGAAATATGGCCGCCATCAAGCTGCCCAACCGGAAAGAGATTCAAGGCCGTGACAAGAATCCCTACCCACCCTGCAAAAGCAATAGGATGGAGGATCAGATCGAAACCCTCTGATATCCCCTTGAAAATTATATTTCCAATAATTTTCAAGAGAAGTGGCTCTCCAAAAACAATACTCCCCTCGTGAGGAATAGAAGGAACTATTTTTGAAAGAGAAAGGCCGTAAATCAGAGTTGGAACAGCAAGCACAAACCCCGCTAACGGTCCTGCTGCCCCTATATCAAAAAGCTGCCGCTTTCTAGTAATAGGTGATTTGATCTTGATAAAAGCCCCCATTGTGCCGATTAATGTTGGAGCCGGAATAAAATAAGGAAGAGTAGCGTTTATTCTATAATAGCGGCATGTCAGGAAATGACCGAGCTCATGGCAAAGCAAAATAGTGAGGAGCACAACAGCATAGACCATACTCATGAATATGATTTGAGGGTCTTTAATAGAATCCACCAATTCAATCGAAAGTTCAGAATTCTGGCTGATAACATCTGCATACTTATAACTAATACTCCACGTTATTCCTACAGAAAAAGTAGAAATGATTGTTACAACAAAGAGCAGAACATTCAGCCAGATCTTGGTTCTTACAAAAAAGGGCTCCTGCTTGAACCCATTGTTGGTAAAATTTACAGCTTTCTCTTCCATTTATCTCGATAAAAAAATAGGAGTGACATAAATCACTCCTATCTTAAAACTTTAGTAAGTTATCCCTATTCTTTCAGTTTCGCAGATTTTATTTCAAGCTCTTCCCTTGTTTCTTTATGCTCAGGATCAGGGATACACGCTTCAACCGGACAAACAGCAGCACATTGAGATTCATCATAATGACCTACACATTCCGTGCACTTATCAGGATTGATTTCATAATATTCATCGCCGGCTGTAATTGCCTCATTCGGACATTCGGGTTCACACGCACCACAGTTGATACATTCTTCTGTGATTTTATATGCCATTTTTCCTCCTTGTTTAAGCTAAATTATAAATCACAACTATTATAAATCAATTTTCCTTATTTTCAAGATATTTACAAAAAAGTAAGGCTATTTTTTTGACTCCAGTTTCTCTGCTTTTTTAGAGGCATCATATCCATAGTATGTCTGAGAAAATTCATCCTTAACCCTGTTATATAGTGCTAGAGCTTCTCTCATCTCTCCTTTTCCTTCATGAGCCTGTGCCATTTTAAAAAGAACAACATCCAGTGCGTATTCCTTGGGATTTTCTTCCTCTATTTTTTTATAAATATCTATAGCTTTATCATAATTTCCCTGTTCAATATAAATCTGCGCCATTAAATCCTGTGCCTGATAATAAAAAAGGTCTTTCCTACTAGGAGACAACTCTGCCAGCAATTCCAGGGCTTTATCCCTTTCCCCCTTCTCATTCCAGTAGACAGCCAGTTTAATATAAGCCAGACGGGTGAATTTTCCACTGCCGGCTAATTTCTCAAGTTCTTCTACTTTTCCAGGATTATCTTTCAGCTCAGAACTGATCTCTATAATCTTTCCAAGCAAATCACTTTGTTTCCCGGTTTTCTGTACCTTGATCACTCTTGCGCCCAAAAAGACTAAACCAACTATAAGAACCACAACCCCAACAGCCATAAGTTCTTTCCAGCGTTTTTTAACAAAGTTAAAGATTTTGTTTATGGTTGATATAAATTCATCCTCTTTAAGCTGTTTCTTGATTCTTTTTTTCATCTTGCAACCGTTCTCCTTTAAATCATTAATTCCTTACAATACAATGCTTTTTTTACCCCTAAAAAGGTGCTTTTAAGGTCATAAATCAGAGCCTTTTTAGGGCTAATCTGCTTAATATCTATATGTTAGCGTGGCCCGTGCCCCTTATTCGTCCCCCTTATTTCCCTTATTCCTTATTAATCCACTCGTTGTCTTCATTTTGGATCCACCAGCCTGGAAGTGCTTTTTCGATCCAGCTCTGAGCAAATGTCCTGCCCACTCTCGGGATCTGGCTCTGGTCAATATCAAGCGCTCTTGCAACTTCAGTGTATAGGTCTTTCCGATTGCCGTTCTCCTCCTTTACAAGCTTCCTCAACAAGGCTTTTTGTTTCAAAGACAAACCTTCCTCATTTCTTATTTTTACGAAACCATCATTTGCTTCTCCAATGTTGCCATTGTCGAAAAAGGGCTTGATTTTGGGAAACCTTTCTTTCAGAGCCTCTCTAAGTGCACGGATCTTTGGCGTAGTTACCTTAGTCTCCTGAGCATAGGCTGCGGGAACAAGCGAAAATGAGCCGGCCAGCCAGGTGCTATCAACTACTGTTTTGCTTTCCCATGTTAGAATATCTTTTTCTTTTTCCTTTTCCTTTTCTTTTTCTTCCTCCCCGCTCTTTCTTATTTCAGTAACAATCTCGTCTGCTGTCTGCTTGACCGCACCTTCAGGGAAATAAATGTTTATGGTCACACAGGCAAAGACAAGTAAAACTGCTGCCGCAAGAAAAAATAATCGAATAGATTTTATTCTCATTTTGACCTCACAAATAAAAAGACTTTATTTGTATTATATTATACCAAAAGCAATGAGCTTTATCACCGCGATTCTTCTGTGCGGCCAATCCTCTTGAGACGGTTCAGCATATCTTTAAAACTGATTCTACTTTTAGGCTTTCTATTTATCACACTGATTCCAAAAAGCCAAGAATTCTTAACAAGATATTCGGTTCCTTTCTCCTTGATAGTTCCTCTTAAAGTGAACATATCATTCTTTAATGAGCAGTATATGCCGATCTTTTCATAACGGAATTCCGTTATGAAACGGTTTATTCCTTTATTTGAAGAAAAAGAACTGCCTTCCCCAGAACTTATTACGGACAGGTCATCAACTGCCTTTGTGCTGAACTTTTGCGGAATACCCTTTCTTTTTACAGATTCCAGACGCATGACAAAGCTTTCTGGCTGGCCGTAGGAAAAGGCCAGGCCCTTAATTTCACCGTTTAAAACACCTGTTACTCTTCCAAATGGAATACAATCCGTCATCTTCTCCAGATTCAAACCGGAAAAATCCACATCACAGGATATAGTTCTATTCTTCGAAAACGGCTTTTCAATCTCAATATTTCTAACACCTATTTTGCTGTCGAAAATGTCGATTTCAGCCTGGCCTGTTGTGAACAGAAGATCAGGGCTTATTCCAATACGTTGTAAATCCACATTAGCAAAGCCTTTTAATTTAAACTGGCTGGACTCGAGCGGAGCTTGAGAAAGGTCCAAATCATTTAAAGCAAAGGAAGAAACTACGCTGAAATTTGATGGGTTTGACCCGAGCGAAAAAACAGATTTTCCAACAGATGCATTCCCGCTGAATATATCCATTGATAAAGGCTCTATCATGAAAAGGTTATTGGCAGCATATAAGTTAATCCGAAGGGGTTTCATTGAAAAATAGGGGGATTTGAATTCACTCACATGAATATATCCCTTATCAAAGAATGTCGTGGTTTTGTCCCCGGACTTTTTGGTTCCGCCGTCATAAAAAAAAGGAATTTTTGCTTCAATCCCGGTTATCGACATGCCGCTTTGCTTAGATTCCACAGAAGCATTCTTAATACTGCACTGGCCGGACAATGTTATTCTATCCATTTGTTTTCTTATCCGGAATCGGCTTTCAGCTTCACCCACCAGTGCAAGACCGGATTCATCAGAGTCCTGGCCTGCCGGTAAAAAAGAATAGAGCGAGCCAAGGCTTAGCGGAAGAACAGAAACCTGAAAATCCATATAAAACGGCTGCTGAAGCCTCAACTGGCCCGAAGCATTTATTTTGCCCAGAGATAAAAACGACGACTCTATGGACAAATCGTTTAATTCATTGAGCGGAACATGATAAACACCTGAAATTTTTCCATTAAAAGGGCTGTCTTTCCAGTTCAAATAGTATTCATTCCACAAAGATTCTCCACGGGAAAGACCGAATTTAAGCGAAAAACCAATTTTTTTAAAATCCGGAGAACATGTCCCGTCTAGCACGAAGGCAGGATCAAGTGCTTCTCCAGCAATTGTAAACTCGGGGTTGTGGAATATAACTTCGGCTAGATTCAATCTGGCAGAAATAGTCCAGTCCCTTTTTTCAGGAGAAGAATTTCCTGCTTCTATTTCAAGATTAAAATTTCCAGCAGGCTCCCATTCAATCAACTTTTCCGGAAAAATAGGGGAAAAGAGGTCAAAAAGGCTTTGAAAATCAATATTTGAACTTTTCAGATTAAAATATTTCTCCCCCCCTGGATCAAGAGATGCCTTTGCTTTTATCTGGAGCGGAGATAGTGAAGAGAGTTGAAATTCCTGGCAGTCAAAATCAATCTCCTTCTTTGACAAATTGAAGCCTGCCCGTGCTTTGAACCCAACATTATCCAATTCTATACGTTTATCCTCCAGAGAAAATACGAGTTTTTTAATATCTCCTCTACATAAGGAAATATCAAGAATTGAAGCGGTTTTATTAAAAGACAAAGGAATATCTAAAGAGAAATTATGTATCTTTATGTCATCCCGCATGAAAGTCCCATTATTTATTTTTAAAAATCCTGAAAGTTCAGGCGAAGAAAAAGAACCTTTCACATCGAATTTTCCGGAGATTACATTGCTGATCGAAAAATTAGGAGAAGAATAACTCACGCTTGCAGGATCCAGCCTGATTAGACCATTAACATTAGTCCTCTGAGCAGAAGAATCTTTTTCATATTGAATTTCCCCTTTGAAAAATGCTGCCCCTGTAATATCCAGCCTCACACCTTTCAGGTTCTGAAATATATATGGCTTTAGCAAATCATAGATTTTACTGAAATCCTTAAGATGAATCTCCGGATTTGAAAAAAGAGTAAAACCTTCGCTGAGATCAACTTTTAAAGAGCCATTGGCATCAAAGAAAGGCGAAACTTCAATTCTGAAAGAAGGAAAAAACAGAGCCTTCCTGCCATTCTGAAATTCACCCCTGCATTTTATATTAAGGCCGTCCAACACAAGATGTTTTTCCTCCATCTCAACTTTCAGAGGAGCAATCGAAAACTCGCTTTCAATGAAGGGAATTTCACGTAAAGAAAATTTGCCGGAGGATTTAAATCCGCTGTTAAAACTTATCTTCTGACCCGGATTTTTAAAAGAGAACTTCTCTGAAGCCATTGCGTAATCAAATCCTCTCTCCTCACAGGAATGGGACAGAACCAGATCGGAATCCTGAAGGCTTATATATTGAGATGGAGAATCATAACTCAATGAAGAATCTTCTATTTTAATATTCTTGATAAAATCCAGCAGATTAGAAATTTCACTCAGCTGGCTTTGAAAGTCTATCTTTTTCTTTTGCTTTTCTTCCGCTTTTCTCGTTGTGATGCGGCAAACAACGTCTGAAATCTTAAGCGAGTCAAGGAAAGGTTTTTCCTTCTTTATCAGGCGTATTATATCACCGTTTAAATTAATACTACCGAAAAAAAGTTCGATCTCCGCCTCTTCTGTTTTCGAACTTATGTCTAAGGAATTTACTCCTATGAACAGAGGGAAAAATTGGTAATCGAATTTTCCTATTACAATATTAAAACCTGTTTTTTTTGACAGATAATCTTCCAAAACTCCTTTAATATTGGATTTTCTGAAAAAGAACCATATAGAAAAAACACTTGCAAGAAAGAAAAGTAACAAAAAGCTTCCGACACTGATTATTAAAACCCTTTTCGTTTTCTTTTTCATGATTTATTTGAGCATACGGATTGTCCATATTTTATTAAACAATTAAAATCATATCAATCAATAAGGTACCAGATACCTTTTTTGATAACATCACCCTCAAAAATCATCTCTAAAGGTGATTGATTTTTAAAATTTATTGTGGCAAATTAGTATTAACTTGTTGTGCTGGCTGGGCAAGACTTATCTATTCCATAACCCCTTTTTGCTTATTTCCCCTAACAGCCAGCCTCTATCAAGTTAGGAAGAAATTTCAATCTTTTATCCAGATTTAAATCCATTTTTATCAGTGGAACTTATATTTTTCTTCTTTGAAAAGCTTTAAGCAAACATCCACAACATCAGGGTCATAAAGAATTCCCCTGTTATTGGATATTTCTTCCAGAGCCTTTTGTATGCCGAGCGCTGGACGGTAAGGTCTATGGGAAGCCATTGCTTCCACAACATCAGCCACAGCCAGAATTCTTGCTTCCAGGAGAATGTTTTCGTTCGATAATTTATTTGGATATCCTGAACCGTCCATCCTTTCATGATGCTGTAGTACAATATCGGCAACTGGCCAAGGAAACTCAATTTCTTTTAATATATCATAACCGACTTGAGGATGGGTCTTAATCAGGCTGAATTCGATCTCAGATAAGCGATCAGGCTTGCTTAAAATCTCAGAAGGAACATGCATCTTACCAACATCATGAATAATTCCGGCAATGCGGATTCCGTCGATGCGGTCCGGTGAAAGCCCTAGGTTTTTTGCTATTCTCCGGGCGAGGTCTGCAACACGGCGCTGGTGGCCGGCCGTGTAAGGATCCTTTATTTCAACAGTTGACTCAAGGACTTTGATAATCGCTCCCAAGGCTTGACGCAATTTTACCAGGTTGTTTTTAACTTCTTTCTCTGCTCTGCTGCGCTCGATTCTGTTATGTAGTGCTACAATACCATAAACCAAATTATCAGCAAGTTCATGCAGGAGCTCTACTTCCTTTATATTAAATGCATCCCGCTCTTTTGAATATATGCTTAACGCACCAAACGGCCTGCCATTCCTAATTAAAGGAAGAGCGATTGCCGATGTAAAACTGTGTTTGAGAGCTTCCCCGCGCCATGACAGGAAATTTGGATCGGTCACTATGTTTTTTACTAGACATTGTTTCCCTGTTCGGATAGTTACGCCAGCAGGATATTTGGAGTATTTATCATCTGCATATGTGACCTTTATTTTCTCCAGATATCGCTCGATATCCCCTGCATGTGCAACAACTCGCACTGTTTTTTTTCTATCATGATTGGCAATCCCAACCCATCCGAGAGAGTAACCGCCAACCTGAACTATGACCCTACATATCTCTGATAAGAGTTCTGCTTTGTCCGAAGCACGGACAAGAACTTTATGGCTGGCACTTATAGTCTCGAGTGCCCTGTTTACTCTGAGCAGCTCTTTCTCCATCTTCTCATGCTTGCTTTTAACCTTTTGTAACTCAGTTTCTTTTTGTCTCAACTCAACAAGTTCCTCAACAAGCTGTTTTTTATTCTTTTCTCCGTTATCCTTCATGTTTTCTTTCCGTTTTGTCATAGAAACATAAACCTTTACAAGTATTTAGTCGTAGCATTTACTCTACTTTACGAAATGAAATTTTTTATATCATATGGTACGCCTGGCCGGACTCGAACCGGCGACACATGGATTAGGAATCCATTGCTCTAGTTTTTTAATTTGCTGAAAACAAAACATTTGGACCCAATTCCTTTTCCCGTGTGGACAATACGGGGACAAATTCATGTGTCTTTACCTCTTTTTTAACTAAACTCTGGACCGCTTTCATCTTCTGATCTGCACGAGAATGAGTATATCTTTGGGTTGTTTCAACACTACAATGTCCTAGTAAATCCTTGACCGTAATTATATCTACTCCACTCTCAATCAACCGGCTCGCAAAGGTATGACGCAAATCATGAAATCTTAGGTCCTTGATTCCGGCCCTTCTCTTAGCTGCATTAAAGGCTGTTTTAACATCTTTAACTGGGTTATGAGTCTTTGGGTACAGGAACACATAACTTGATCCTCCATTATTCATCTTCAATCCTGCTAGTTCATTTAACAGCAAATCATTGATAGGAATAAATCTGATTTTCCCGTTCTTGGTTTTTTCAACACGAACAAGTCTTTTTGTTAAATCTACATTCCTCCACTCTAAACTTAAAATTTCTCCTCTTCTCATTCCTGTATACAAAGCAGTTATTAGCATCGGTTTCAAATGTTCTGCGCTGGCCTCTAATAATCTTTGTTCCTCATCCAGGTTTAAGATCCTCTCTTTAAGATTGTCTTTTTCAGAAAAGAATTTGACTTTCCGGGATGGATTTTCCGTACAATAATCCCAATCAATTGCTCTCGAAAACATTACCTTCAACAACGCTAGCTCCCTGTTTGAAGTTGATTTCTTGATTCCGGCCTTTAACCTCTTTACTCTATATTTTTCAATAAGCAAAGACGTAATTTCTTTGAGATCAAGTTTTCCAAAATAGGGCTTTAAATGGGCTTCGATTCTATACTGATCTTGTTTCCAGCTTCTTTTGTTTGGCCTAGCATTCGCTAAGTACAGATCGGCAAATTCGCTAAATTTAATATCTTTCTCTTGTTTCCTGAATCCATGTTCCCCTCTAAAGACGTCAGCAACATTGACCTGCAATACTTTCAAAGCATCAGTCCTTGATTGAGCATTTTTAACTACTTGCCGGATTCTTTCTCCATTGGCACGGTAATAAATATACCACCTTTCCTTTCCTGTTTTTGTTAGCCTGAGATAAACTGAGCCAAAAGGATACTTCCAGATTTTTTCCTTCTGACTCATTCTTCCTCCTTTCAAAAAGAGTCTATCATATCTGTCAAGGGAAAGGTCAAATTTGGAGAAAGATTCAATGAGGGAATTTATTTTTAATGAGCCTTTATCAAGCCACTCTTCAATGTCTTTTTTCCTGAATCTAATACCTACCCCTTTTCTCTTAATAAAAGGAATCTCCTGGTGTTCAGCCATTTTATATATAGTATTAGGATGCAAACTCAAGAAGGAACTTAATTCTTTTACTGTAAGAAAATTACTCATCTATTTCGCATCCTGTCATAATTGAAATAAGTAAAGTTTAATTATCAAGCTGAATATGCAACGTTTTTGACTTTCTCCAGGGCATTTTTTTGAAACTCACACATCATCATTTTTTCCGCCTATACTAAAATTCAAGGTTATCAATTCTTTTAATAGATTATCTTGCATTTAACAACCTTGCCAATTTGGCATTCTTCCATAAATTACTAATACATTCTCCAGTAAAGGGAAAAACGGACATTTTTTAGTGTAACATATTGATTATATTATAGTTATATAGACACCCCTCTCCCGTCTAAATATTTCCCCATATGAATAGTATTTAGTCAACTTTTCCGTATGTCCCAGGGATATCACTTTATAGCCCTCAAAATAACCGGATTACCTTTTCCGCTTATCTTCTCTTTTGTTATTTTCCTTCGTCTTACTGCTTCGTTTATTGCCTTTTTGATTGTTGTTGATCCGGCTACAGATGACAAAGAATTGACTACATCGCGCTGTTTCATTTCTCCATCATTTGCTTCAATCAATTCTTCGATTTGGTCAGGGATGATTTTCTTTCCCATATCCTGCCATATTGTAGATATTCGGAACAGCAAGCAGCCTGGTCCTCTTTCAAGGGCGAATTTTCTTGGCCATTCACCATGTCGGGTAGTAATCTCAACTGTGATATAGTGATGATATGGAAGAGGTAACGCCTGTTGTTTATACTTATGATTTAAATAATCAAGCGCAAGTGTTACATCGGCTGCGTTTGCGATATTTGAGCTTCCCATAAACCGGCCAACTGTCGGGCGTTCGTTTTCCGGGTCCCCTTTGTTTGAAAAATGATGTACCCATATTACCCCGATGTCATTATTCATTTTTATTTCCTGCGTGATTTTCAATATCGGAGCTGCGTCTTTGTCTGCGTTCAGTCCTCTTCTGTGAAAAGTATAAAGAGGATCCAGAATCAGGACTTCCGGCTTGTATTTGTTTATAAGGCTCATTAGCTTTTGAAGATCCTCCGGCTCTGATAGATCCCATTGTTCTCCTGTCGTGGTTCTCTGCCGAAATCTGCCTTCCGTATTAAACAGCTGCTCCATTCGCATCTTGCAGAAACGGTCCTGCATTCCCGGAAGTGAAACCTCTTGCTGAATAAGTAATACTCTTCGTGTTCGTGGAATAGTAATTTCTTCGCTCAAAAATGGGGATTTCCCCGATGCTAGATAAAAAGCAAGCTGTGTCACAAACAGCGATTTTCCGATTCCTTTTATCCCGCCTATTATTGTGTATCCGTGCTTTTCTAAGATAGGGTGAACAAGCCAATCGATTTGATGAATTTCCATTTCTGCAAGCTCTTCAACACTGTTGGCAAATTCCTCTTTATGGTTGGTTCTTTCAAGCCTTTCTATCTGCTTTTGGAGTTCATGGATTTTATCGTGTTCAATATATCCGGAATCTGCACCTTTGCTTATTAGTTTAGTAATATCCATTTTTAATCTGCTAATTTTGACTTCATTGACATATCTCGGAACATTTTCTGCATCTGTTTTGGCTAGGCCATCAAGTAAGCTGCTACAATAAGGAAGGATTCGTTTAGCTTTACCTTCTAAATTTTTAGTTATTAATGCCAAATCTGTATTCCCGTTTTCTATTTCTTTGAAAATAAGCCTTTGTCTCTGGTCATGAAAAAAATCTTTATTGATATCCAGCTTTTTAAGCAAATCTGGCTTTATTAGAAGATGACCAAGAATCAATCGTTCTAGTTCCATTTTTCTAATTCTCCGGTTAAGCTAATATCATTGGAAAAAACTCACTTATGTCTTAATCCAGTTTTATTTTTTTTGATAAATCCATCCAAATCTTTCTTAGAAACACGAAGTGATCTTCCAACTTTAATAAAACACAAATTTATTTTTTGCCATTTCCATTGATAGAGGGTTTTAGGTTTAATGCCCAATATTTCTGAAGCTTCTTTAATATTAAGTAATCTCATTCGTTCTCCTCTGTGATTCTCATTTTTTCGTTGTTGCACATCCTTATTCTATAAAATGCGATATGAAAAAATAGGTATGCTTATTGGATTTTTTTATAAAAATAAAGTTTACCTATATTCTATTTACTTAATTAAGAATAAATAATATAAATAACTAAAAAGATAGAAAATGAGATATGAAAAAATAGATATTTTAAACTCCAGAGATGAACTTGATAAAAAACTTAAAAAACTTTACAAGTATTCGCTGCTCAACTTTGCATTCGTTATAGCTGATGTACTAGCAGGAACTTCAGTATTTAGTTCTACATATCCTTTTGGCAAAAAGAAAAGCGAATTTGAAAACGAAATAAAAGAACTAGGTAAAATAAAATCAAAGATAATAAAGATTGTGGAAGAATATATTAGTAAATTTTATTCTTCTGATATTGTTAGAGATTTAAGTAACCTTAATCCTGAAGAAATGGAAAAATTCTATATTTCGCAGTTCAAACTGAAGCCTCCTTTTAATTATATAGATAACACCATTAAAAAATTAGAAGAAATAGTCAATTCTCGTAATGTTAATCTAAAAACAACAAGCCAACAATTAATAAACAGAGCAATAATAAACCAAAAATTTGGGCCCTCTTTTGGAAAGCATAGACGCCCATTTAACTTTACTGATCAGGTAATAAAAAAAGCAATAATAAACCAAGCATTTTGGCGTTTTTTTATAAGGCATAGACGCTCATTTAGCCCTGCTAATCAGGTTTCATTCCTGTTGGCGCCAGTTATGAAAGATAAAAATATAATACATTGGGAAAATATAATTAACCTTATTTGCTGGTTTCTTAGAAAACTCTACGGTTCTTCTTACGAATCAATATTAAATTTCACTCATGACGGAGGTGATCCAACAGTTCTAAAGAATCAATATAGGAGAATAAAATCCCTGTACTCTACTCTAATTAGTATATCTTCTGACAAATATTTCCCACACAAAAATAATAGACCAGAAAAGCCTTATTTTTTCTTAAATCCAGTAATTTCAGTCAAATTTTATAAAAATAAAATTAAAACAATTTATAGGGAAAATGATAAATTAAAAGTAAGAGAATCCCTCTTTGAGAACCATAAAGAAAAAAATGTGATTAGGGAATATGAAAAAGATGAAGAAAAAAATGAAAGCAGCAAGTTCAAGTTATTAATGGAAATATCCTGAAAATAATTATTTTTAGTTTAAATTTATTTTATATTTGTAGCTTAGAAACAGTATCTTTAATTTTCTTCTCACTTCTTAGCAAGCAATACAAGATCCATATTTATTCAAAAGCCCTAAAATTCCTCAAAGCTTGATAATACATGTTCTTGAATTTATTCCAACATCAGTATAAAATACTATATATAGAGCAAATATAATAATGACAGACTATATATAGGAGAACAAAAATATATAGTTCTGATCCCACATTAAACATAATATGGCGAATAAAATGATAAATCAAAAACAAGAAATCAAAAGAAAAAGAGGAAGGCCAAGAAAAAAGCTTGAAGATAAACTATCTAAAGTTTTAACCACAGATAAACAAAAGGCATTCCTTAGAAATAGATTAGCAGGTAAAAGTAAAAGACAAGCTGCTATTCAAGCAGGTTATGCTCCATCCACAGCAAGCATAATGGCGAAAAGAATAACAGATAAGCTCTCATGTAACAAAATATTCATAGAAGAAGCCCATAGGCAAGGATTAACTGTGGAGGCCATCATAGGAGAGATAAAACGAGGAGTGACAGAAGCTATGCATCCTCAGTTTCCCAACCAACCAGATAACTTTAACCGGCGAGCTTATACCGATATGGCTGTTAAAATTTATGGCGGTTATGCTCCAAATAAAGTTGATATTCAAGAGGATTCCAGGAACATTACAATTGTACTTTCAGAAGAAGATGAAAGAAGCCTTAAAGAATATTTTAGGATCACAAAAGAAGCTTAAAAATATTCACTTCAAGAGTCTATAGATCCTGATGATTAAGGATACTTTAAGTGGGTCACGTTATCCCAGCAATACTTTTTGCACATATTTTTCCCTGTAAATAAGATAGCATACAAAGTAATACTCTAGAAATTCTTTGATTTCTCTTATTTTCAACAGAAATTTGGGTAAATAATTGTGGTTTTATATCATTAGAGAAACTGTATTTTAGAAAAGATATAGACAAATTGCTTTCCTCTTCCTGAGAATTTCACCCCTCCTTTCTTTTTATAACAAATCTATTTATTAAGTGATGAACCCTTTTTCAAGCCCGTAATTCAAGAATAACTCAATTTCTTCTATATATTTTCTTCGCTCACATAAGATTTTGCTCTAAAATAATTATGCAACAGATAGTATCTCAAAGCAAGTTTTCTCTTTCCAGATTCTCTCTTCTGTTCGTATTCTTTTTTTACAAAATCATAAGCTTTACCAAACATCTCTTTTGACGTATCTGTCTTTTTTAGTACTTTATTCCAAAACTCTTCTCCCAGGTAGTCTAATATCAGTATTCCATCCAGATCTTTCACCATCATCCTTAAGCACAGATCTGCCATATTTCTGCAAATCTCTTTGTCTTCTTCATCCTGGCCAGGGAACTGCTCAGTTTTATGCGATAGGTTAAGTAAATAATTTAAGAATTCACCCCCGATTACAATTCTAGGATAATTCGCCACTTCATTTTCTAATGTATAAGCTCTTGCTAAAGCAGGACCATAAATATCTCCATCTTTCAGTTCGGTCCCAGGACCTACGTCAATTCCGACACGTAAGGCTTTTTTCTCTGATAATGAGAGTAGCAACATTCCACCGCAAGCACCTAAAATCCCATATACGCTGTTAATAGCATTAGATTGGTATTTCTCGGTTTGCAGTGGAATAGCAGCCAGCATACTGTCGGAAAAGAATTGGTATTTAATTGTTAAGCTTTTTCGTATTTCCTCAAATTTTTCTCTCTTTTCTTCAGGCACTTTAACTATTGATTCGTTATCCTCCGAATATGTATCGAAAGAATTACGAAATCCCACTCTAAATGCCTCAATAAAAAGGGCAGTTTCTTTATGTGCTTTTCTAAATTTTTTTTTAGATTTGTCGTCAGTCGGAATAGTCTGCATATCCTTAAAGGCTTCCTTCTGGCCCAAAACATCAATTGAGGCAACTAGATAATTACAATAATTATAATCACATCTCATTTTCCGGTCCTTTTTTATATCATACTGCTATTGTTATAAATAAGTAAAATCCACATTCTACTACATCACCACCAGATTCCAACAGAAACAGCGTGTTCTAAGTCCCACTGCATAGATATCTCCAAAAGCAACAGGAAGGTAGAGGCTAAAATGCTTGTTTTTCTTGTACCAAGAGTTGTGGAAAAATATTCAGTGCTAATATAACGAGATACGTGGTGCAAAGTAATAACTAAAGGAATTTTTGCAGGATTGCGTGGACAAAACAGAGTTTTTCACAATCTCGTTTTATTTGTGTTTTTTTAAAATAAATTTACTAATTTAAAAAGTTTTCAAAAATTAAGTTTCTATCTCCGCATCCCAGCAATTGTTTTACTAAGATTAAATCTTGATATTGCAAACTCTCCAATCTTAAAAATCCTTATAGGGAAATTTTTAAAATCAGGAGAGCAAGAGTACATGAATTGCAGGATTGAAAAAATCCAAAAAGCCCCATATCCCCCCCTGCATCGAATTCTGGCCATGCCTGTGTGTATGAGTGATGATTGATCAGCGACAATAGTTTTTCCGGGCCAACGGCAATTAAAATTCCGGTTTTTTACAGCGATAGATTAGACTATTCAGGTCAAGGAGGCCTGAATGGTAACAGATCAACAAATAAGGAGATTAATTAAATTGAGAAACGAAGAGAAAACATTAGCCACAGCAGCTGTAAAGGCCGGGATGGACGAGAGCACAGCCCGCAAATATTTGAGGTTAGGAAAGTTACCCAGCCAGGTAAAGAAGCCTCACACTTGGCGGACTCGGGAAGATCCTTTTCTAGGAGTCTGGGACACAGCAAAAGAGTTTTTAGAGGTAAATCCTGGCCTTGAAGCCAAGAGTTTGTTTGAACATTTTCAGCGACAGTATCCTGGGCGACTTGAAGATGGTCAGATACGTACATTTCAGCGGAAGGTAAAGTGTTGGCGGGCCTTAGAAGGTCCGGCTCAGGAGGTTTACTTTCCTCAGCTCCATTATGCAGGGGATTTATGTGAATCTGATTTTACTTGTATGAACTCCCTTGGGATAACCATACAAAGAAAACCGTTTGATCATTTGATTTATCACTTCGTTTTGACCTTTTCTAACTGGGAGACAGGCAGCATATGTTTTTCTGAAAGCTTTGAGAGCCTTAGTATGGGTTTTCAAAATGCACTTTGGGAGCTAGGAGGTGTGCCTAAGCGGCACAGGACGGATCGTCTTTCAGCTGCAGTTCATAAGGAATGCAATCCTGAGGAATTTACCCAGGGTTATCAGGCTATTGTGCGGCATTACAGGATAAAGGGTGAAAAGATCCGCAGCGGTGAGGCACATGAAAACGGAGATATTGAGCAGCGGCATAATCGCTTTAAAAGAGCTGTGGATCAGGCATTGATACTTCGTGGGAGCCGGGATTTTGAAAGCCGGCAAGCATATGAAGCGTTCCTAGACAAGTTATTCAAACAACTCAATTCCGGTCGCAAGAAACGTTTCTCAGAGGAACAAAAGGTATTAAGGCGTCTGCCTGAGAAGCGTTTGAATGATTTTCGCTGGTTTACTTTCAAAGTGGGGCCTTCCAGCACCATAAATGTAGCCCACAATGTCTACTCTATCCACAGCAGGCTTAAAAAAGAAACTGTTAGAGTAAAACTCTATGCGGAATATTTTGAACTCTGGTATGGCCAGAAAAAAATAGAGACTATACCTCGTATGCGCGGAGATGGCGGACACTTTATTCAATACCGCCATATTATCGACAGTTTGGTAAGAAAGCCAGGTGCCTTTGAAAATTATCGCTATAAAGAGGACCTTTTTCCCACTATTCGTTTCAGGATGGCTTATGATTATTTTAAAGAAACCATGCCAGCCAAGGCTAATAAGAAATATCTTAAGATATTATACTTAGCAGCCAAAGAAACAGAGACTGGTGTGGATGAGGCTTTAAGAACTCTTTTTGAAAATGAAAATCCTTTGTCTTTAGATGCAGTAAAGGCGATTCTAGAGTCAGGAGATGTTATTGCCCCGCCTGAGGAAGTTAAGGTCGAAGAAATCAATCTTTCCCATTATGATCAGCTTTTAAAAAACACTGAGGCAGTTTATGAGTAACGATAAAAAGACCTTAGAGGGCTGTCTTAAGCAACTGCGCCTCTCAGGGATACGCAACTACTATCAAGAGCTTACTCAAGTGGCTGAGAAAGAGACAATGCCTTATAAGGAGTATCTGTTGGAGCTTTTTGTGCGAGAATGCGAGGTTAGATATAACAACCGTATTGCAAGATTTTTAAGAGCATCGAAGTTGCCGCTAGAGAAAAACTTTGATAACTTCAATCTCAAACGCCTCCCACCTAAATTACAGCATCAGGTAAAAGCTTTAATGGATGGTTCATTCGTAGAGAGAACGGAAAATGTTTTAGCTTTTGGTAATCCTGGCAGCGGAAAAACACACCTTCTATGTGCTTTAGGCCTTGAACTTGTTTATAAAAACCGCAGGGTGCTTTATACTACCTGCTCGCTTCTGATACAAAAATTATTAGTAGCAAAACGAGAGTTGGAACTTGAGAAAACTTTAAAAAAGCTTGCCCGTTTTGATGTAACGATTATAGACGATTTTGGCTATGTTCAACAGCAAAGAGAAGAAATGGAAGTGCTTTTCACTTTCATGAATCACAGATATGAACAAGCCTCAATTATGATCACATCCAATCTGCCCTTTTCAAAATGGGAAACAATCTTCAAAGACCCTATGATGACAGCCGCTGCGATAGACCGCTTGGTTCATCACAGTGTCATCCTGGAGATGAATATCCCAAGTTACCGCATGCAAGAGGCTAAAAAAGGTAAAAATGACTAAGGTATAAATATGAATCAACATGAGAAAATGGATGACAGAGCATCTGAGAGCTTCGCTTTTGGAGGCTTAATGTTTAAAAATAAATTAAGATGTAAAAACCGGAATTTTAATTGCCGCCAGACCAAAATAATGCTTGACGTTGATCAGATGATTAGACCGCATTTATACTAGCAAATCTTCCTGGCTGCAATTTGCGTGCTTATTACCCGGATAACTATGAATTTGCTATGTCGTCTAATTAGTATTATGTAAACTCTTTTCTTGGGGTAGAATAGTTTTGAAATTTTATCCCATCGTTATGCTAAAAAAGTGGGATTTTACCCACTAAAAAATAGCCTTTTTGGGATAAAATAACTCAAAAGCAACTAAAAAGTAGGCCGAAATGGGATGCAGAAATTCATGCTTTATCTCCTGATTCTGCCAATTCGTCCCTGTAAATCACCATAGACGTCTTCTAGTAGAGCGGTATCATAGCCAATAATCCACGATCTATTTTCTCTAGCCAGCCAGTGAGATTCACATTTAACTTGCAAAATATTCCAATTCTCACCAGTGAATTTTAAAATCACTCTAGATCTATATCTATCACTTACTCTCCCTGTGAACCTAGGTTCAATATATGAACTTCCCCCGATATCGTGGACACACCGAAAAGTTTGACATAAAATCAAACTTGGAGGTAAGAAATGGGAGAAGAAAGGGGTCGTAGGAAATACGACCGGGAATTTAAGGAAGGCGCAGTGAGGCTGATAGTGGAGGGCAGCCGTACAGTCAGAGGAGTGGCGCGGGATCTAGGGATTCATGAGGGCGTGCTGCACAGGTGGAAAAAAGAATATCTTGAAGATCGGGAGGGAGCGTTTCCCGGAAAAGGCCACATGAAGCCGCATGAGGAAGAAATTTTTAGGTTGAAGAGAAAGATTGCGGATTTGGAAGAGGATCGGGCGATCTTAAAAAAAGCGTTGGCCATCTTCTCGAAACGCCCCAAATGAAGTACTGTTTTATGCAGCAGTACGGCTCCGGGTTTAGGGTGAGGAGGATGTGCCGTGTTTTAGGAGTCAGCCGGAGCGGATATTATTCGTATCTCAGACGCGGTTTGAGCCAGAGGCATGAAGACAATCGACGCCTGGTTGAGAGGATCAAACAGATCTGGAGAGAGGCCCGGGGTGTCTATGGTTCTCCGAGGATCACAGCAGAGCTTCATGCCCGAGGCTTTGTTTGCGGGGAGAACAGGATAGCTCGACTTATGAGAGAGAATGGGATTAAAGCCCTCAGGAGAAAAAAGTTCAAAATCACAACCAAATCGGATCATAACTTATCTTGTGCCCAAGACCTTGTAGGAAGAGATTTTTCAGCATCAGGGATCAACGAACTTTGGCTCTCGGATATAACCTATATCTGGACCTGGGAAGGATGGATGTATCTGGCCGCAGTTATGGATGTTTATAACCGAGAGATCATTGGCTGGACCCTTCATGACCGTTTGAACAAAGACATTGTGGTCCATGCCTTGATGAAAGCCCTTAAGACACGCTTGCCTCAGCCAGGACTCATTTTCCACTCTGATCGCGGGAGTCAGTATGCCAGTGATAAAGTGAAAAAGATACTCAAAGCATGGGCTGTTCGTCAAAGCATGTCTAATAAAGGGAACTGTTTTGATAATGCCATGATGGAATCGTTCTTCAGCTCGCTTAAAAAAGAACTTACGCACTTAATGACTTTTTATACCAAGGATCAAGCCCGAAGAGCTGTTTTTGAGTATATTGAAATTTTTTATAACCGGCAGAGAAGACATTCTGCCTTGAATCATAAAAGCCCTTTGGAGTATTATCAGGATGCATCTCAAGCTTTTTAGTGTGTCCTTCTTTTCGGGGGAAGACCAATATGTAAATTTCCATGAGGTTCGAATATATCCACTGTCTTTCTCTATAACTTCTAGATCAAACTTATGCGAAATTGCATCTACAACAGTTCTCCATAGCTCATCTTTTGATATTCCTTCCATTACTTCTATGCTTTTCCAAATCCCGGGTTCATCATAAGTACGTCTAAAAGTTTCTGGGAGACTGACAACACATCCAACAGATATAAAGAAAATGAATGCCGTGACAATAAAAAGACATATCTTTTTCATTTTTAGCTCCTTTTTTTTGGATTGTATTGTTATTCACTAGATTAGATCAACTTTTTCTCTCTTCCCATCTAAGTGAAGATAAATAGGACCTGTCTCTTCTCCAATAATTAATGAAGTTCTACAACCCTAATAAATTTCATACTATTAACCATATAAAAAGTCAAGGGATGGAAAATAGTACAAGGGCCTACCTGAGATCGGGGCTTAAAAGAGCTCTCAGAAAGAGAAATGAGTTGCCCCTTAATATATCCATTCATTTTAATTCTTTTTTCCGTAGAAGCCCTCTATGAAGGTTATAAGCTGGAAGAAAAGGATATACATGAATAGATCTGCGCCTTCTTTGATCCCCCTTTCATCTATAGGGAAATAGATTGTTTTTATTCCCTATTTTATTTGATAATATTAATTAAATCTGTTAAATAAAGGTCAAGGCAAGTGAAATCTTAGGAGATATGATGGGTAACAATAAAAAATATGTAGAGTTATTATGGGCAGATAAATATGACAAATTTGAAAAAGGAAAGAAGTACTCAATAGACCACCCAAATCTTCCCTTTCAAAAAGTAGAAACAATAAATAAACCCAGATTAAAAGAATTAGAAGGAGGTGTTTTTGAGTCATCCCAGGTTTATCCTGAAGAAAAATATCCGGAAAATTATCCAAAAAATTGGAAAAATAAATTGATTTGGGGAGATAATAAACTTGTCATGTCATCCTTGGTAAAGCAAGGATGGGCTGGGAAAGTAGACCTTATTTATATTGACCCTCCATTCTTCACTGGAGCTGATTTTCATGTTAAGACAAAGATCAACAATGAAAAAATAAAAAAAGAACCTTCAATTATTGAAGACAGAGCTTATAGAGATACCTGGAGTGGAGGAATAGCTTCCTATCTCAAATATATGCATAAGCGTTTAGTGCTAATGAGAGAGCTTTTATCTGATGAAGGAACTATATATGTCCATTGTGATTGGCATGTATCACATTATTTAAAATGTATGATGGATGAAATATTTGGTTATGAAAATTTTAAAAATGAAGTTATATGGTGTTATAGAGAACGTGAAACATCAAAAAGGTTTTATAATCAGAAACACGATACAGTACTTTTTTATGCTAAAGACAAAAATGCACAATATCCTTTTAATTATAATGAAATAAGAGAGGAGTATTCAGAAATTACTAGGAAGAAATTTAAGTATGAAGATAAAAATGGAAGAAGATATAGGCTTAGGTATAAAGATGGAAGGAGTGATCCCTCTGAAGAATCTGAATATACATATAGACAATATTTGGATGAAGAAGAAGGTGCCTTACCAAGAGATTGGATTATTATGCCCTTTGTAAATCAAGCTGCAAAAGAACGTACTGATTTCGATACTCAAAAACCAGAAAAACTCCTTAAGCGCATCATCCTTGCCTCATCCAATCCCGGCGATATTGTTGCTGATTTCTTCTGTGGCTCAGGAACTACAGGATCTGTAGCAGAAAAGCTTGGCCGTAGATGGATTATGTCTGATTTATCAAAATATGCAATTCAAGTAACTAGAAAAAGACTTCTGGATATCCATAACTCAAAAGATTTATTGATTGAAGAAAAAAATGATTATGAAAATCCTGCAAGACCATTTGAAATATCCAATATTGGTAATTATGAAATTATCTATTGGGAAAAAAAAGAAGATGAATATCTAAAATTTATGCTCAAGTTATATCAGGCTCAAGAGTTAAATGGTTTTAAATATATTCATGGGCAAAAAGCTGATAGATTAATCCATGTTGGGCCTTTAAATGTTCCTGTGACTATGGATGAAATTGAAAAGTTGATTAAGGAATGTAATGCAAATAAATTTAAAAAAGCAGATATTTTAGGCTGGGAATGGAGCTATGAAGTAAATGAACTTAGTAAAGCACTTGCAAGGAAAAATGGAATTGACTTGAAACTTGTTCAAATTCCTTCTGTAAATGAAATTAAATCAGCGTTGGTTGGATTTGATTTGCAGTTATTAAAAATTCCGGACCAGATAATAGAGAAAGAATTATCAAAATATATAAAGTTTCCTGAAGTAGCTTATTTGGAATTAAAAACGGATCTAAATGATAACCAGATTTCATTGAAAATAACTGACTTTCAGCTTTCCCCAACGGCTGAGCTAGCAGAAATTGCTGCAAAAGTAAAAGATTCAAGAGAGCTAATTGATTACTGGGCTGTTGACTGGGACTATGATAATGAAACCTTTCATAATCAATGGCAGAGTTTTAGATTAAAGAAAGAACCAAAAGTTGAATATGAAGCTAGCCATAATTATAAAGAAAGAGGTGAATATCAGATCATGGTCAAAGTGGTTGATGTTTTCGGAAATGATACTAACAAAATTATAAAGGCAAATCTTAAATGAAACCTACAGAATTATTAAAACCGGAACAGAGACGTGTAAGTAAGACCTATTTAGTTAACAATCTCCGTAAGGCAGTACATTCTTGGAGAGAACAGGGATATCCTAATATTACTGACACAACTCATCGTTTGCTTCAATTCTGGTTCGAAGAGCAGCATAAAGATTTATTTGAATTTTGGTACTGCCAAAGAGAAGCAATCGAAACCCTAATTTATATATACGAAGTTGTTAAAAAAAGAAATTTCATTAACATGGCAAGAGATTTCGGAGCAGGGCCTATACAGGGTTATGATCCTACTTATGACCGATATCCGCTCTATGCCTTTAAAATGGCAACCGGCTCAGGAAAAACCTTTGTGATGACTTTGTCAATTGTATGGTCTTATTTTAATTATAAAAGAGAGAATAAAAATGATTTTACTTCCAAATTCTTGCTAATTGCTGGAGAAAAAAATGTTATTTATGACAGACTTAAAAGAGATTTTCAGGACGAAAAGATATTTAAGGAATTACCATTAATCCCTCCAGAATGGGAGGATGAGTTTGATCTAAAAGTAATTCTTAAGGAAAATCCTATTAATGTTATTCATGAAGGAGTTTTATTTCTAACCAATATTCAGCAATTAGAAGAAAGAAAAAACAAGAAAAAAGAAACAGAAAAATATGTTGATAAAGTTATGGATTTAAAATCTGTTTATAATGTCTCAGATATCTATCAGGAAAACAGAATTAAAGAAGTTTTAACATCCTGCTCAAACATAATGATTTTGAAAGATGAAGCCCACCATATTTATCATTTTGAGAAGGCCTGGAAGAAAATCCTTTTAAACTTAAATAAAAAGCTTGAAAACAAATATGGTAAAGGGATAAACATGGAGCTTGATTTTTCAGCAACACCTAAGACAGAGACAGGCGCTTTATTTCCCTGGGCTGTAGTTGACTTTCCTTTAAAGGAAGCTATTGAAATGAATATTGTTAAACTCCCATTAAAAGGAATGGTAAAAGATGCTCAGGAAATCGCTTCAGATAAAACAGTAGAAAGATATAGAGCTTGGATAGATGCAGGAATACGTAGATGGAGAGAATATAAAAAAAATTTGAAACCCTTATCAAAAGAACCAATTCTATTTTTTCAATGTCCAGAAAATAAGAAGGCTGATGAAATATATGAGTATTTAAATAATGCAGTCCCTGACCTTAAGGACAAAATATTATTAATACATACTGATAGCACTGGAAGCATATTGAAAAAAGATTTAAAACCAGCTAGAGACGCGGCAAAATATATAGATGAGCCAGAAAAAATAATGCAAACTCCTGAATTAAAGGAAAAATTTCCAAAAGGCATTAATGCGATTGTAAGTACGATGATGTTAAATGAGGGGTGGGATGTTAGAAATGTCAATGTAATTGTTGGTTTGCGTCCATATACTTCTGAGAGGGAGGTTTTACCCGAGCAAGTTATTGGTAGAGGCTTAAGAAAAATGTTTCCTGAAGAAGGATCTAATGTTGAAAAATCAATAAATATACTAGAGGTTATCGGACCTCCAGGGCTTATTAATATTCTTGAAAAGTTAGAAACCCAGGAAGGAATAAAATTTGCTGAATTCGATACAGATAGCGCAATTAATATGACCACAGTTTATGTTGATAAGAATAAACTGGACAAAGATATTGAAATACCAATATTGAGTCCAAGAATTTTAATAAAAGAATTTATCCTGGATGAAGTTGATATTGAGAATTTACCTTCTCTTTCATTACCTATAGAGAACAAAGTACTAAAGACGAAATACGTAGCAGTAGATATGCTTGATGGAATGGAAGTTATAGAAAGAGAATGGACGTTTCCTGTCCCGCAAAGCTCAAAAAGTGTAATTGCTTATTATACAAATCAGATTGTAAAGGAACTAAAAATAGGTGGTGTTTTTTCCGATTTTTATCCACTAGTGAAAAAATATGTAATTGAGAAATTATATGAAGAAAAAGTTGATTTAAATGATCCAAGACTTCTTTTCAATTTAAGCTCACTTTCTACCCAGACAAAAGTAGTTAATTTATTTGTATCTTCATTTAGAGATAGAACTTTTATTGAAAAGGAGCCTCGAAAATTAGATACAAAAAAACTATCTAAGGTAAGTCCATTTGTGACTACTAAACTTGTATATCCAGCAAATAAATCGATTTTTAATTATGTAACATGTGACAGTAATTTCGAAATTGATTTTGCGAGGTTTCTCGACTCATGTGAAGACGTTGAAGCATTTGCAAAAATAGTTGTTAAAATCGGTTTTTCAATAGAATATGTTTCAGAAGATAATCTAAGGAGATATTATTATCCTGATTTTGTAGTGAAATCTACAACTGATGAATATTATCTATTGGAAACAAAAGGATTGATAGATCTGGAAGTTCCCCATAAAGATAATAGAGCAAGGCAGTGGTGTAAGGATGCCTCTGATCTAACAGGTGGCAAATGGACTTATTATAGGATAGACCAAGATAATTTTGAAAAACACAGATTTAATAGTTTAGAAGAATTAATCTCAATAATAAATTAATGATTGATTTTGCATTTAAAAATAAAATCTTAGGAAGACATTTTTTATGCTTTCCTCCTATAACGCTTATTTTTCTTCAATCTGAGTGCTGAATAGGTTGATTGAGAGGGAAAATAATTATAAGAAGAGGTAAAGGGGAGCAAATGTTATTAATTCCCCTCAAATAATAAGTATAATTAAAATGATAATCGGTATTCACAAAGATCTAGTTAAATTTTATTCAGAAGTTCAAGAGTCATCTGAAACTAAGAGGGGAAATGAACACCATATAGAAGATATTGTTTATGTTGCTATTGATAAATTAATGGCTGACGCTGTAAACATACACCAGGCGATTTTAACACTTTGTGATGGGGGATGGGCTCATATAGCTCCAATATTATTAAGAACAATGATGGAATGTATCGCAAATTGTCTAGCAATTATTAATAATAAACCTCCTGAATATATGGCTTTTAAGTATTGTTGTCGTTCTTCTTTCCAAATTTCAAAAGATAATACATTTCCTGAAAATAGAAGGAGAAATGCTAAAGAAACAATAAAACAATGGATAAATATGTTAAAAGATAAAAAAGCAAAACAGAAGGCAGTACAATATATTGAATCAGGGAAGCTATACAGGTTTTGGTTTTGCCCAGAGGAGAGTGGAGTTAGTGCAATTTTAGATAAATATGGAAGCAATGATTTAAAGTTTGTATATGGGGGCTTATCAATATCAACTCATGCTGGATACTTAGGTCTCTCTTTATTCAAAGATAATCCTGATGACATAACTATAAATCCCATTGTAAACCCAATAAAGACAAAATCTTCACTTGTTATAAGTTGTCGATTGTTATTGGAGTTATTGTTTATCCGGAATGATTACGAAAAATTAGGACACGATTTTGAGTATAATAAATTTCTGGAGAGGATATTAGATCTTAAAAACGAAGTACAAGTGTAGAGGCAAATGTAAGCCAGGCGGGCCTTCCGGGGATGATATGACAGCTTAGTGTTGATCACCTCATTAGAGAGGTGGATAAAAGGAGTAAAATTTCTCATTTGGGGACATAAAAAAGGGGGAAGGATGGAAGAAGGATTAATGTTTGATTGCATCAATTGGGGGAATGATAACTGCCATGAGGAAGTCAAAAAACTAAGACTGGCTAAAAAATTAGACGAAGGCGAAAGCATACCAATATGGCCCTCAGGAGAAGAAAAAAAATTAGATGACATATGCAAAACATGCGAATATTTTGAGTCGAAAACAAAATGAGGGGGAAATTGCATATATCATATATATTTAAGGAGAATAATAAGAAAAAAATCACCCCTGGAATCACCGTAAAGGATGATTTAAAATAAAAAAAATGTAACTAAAATGGAATCACAATCGTATTATAAATAAAGGAAAAAAAGACTTGACATTTAGTTTAATTCTATTTATAAATATAAGAGTCTAAAGAAAGAAACCTCAGTCTTAATGTTTAAGGCTGAGTTACCGAAAGTGCCAAGGGGTTGTTAAAACAACCCCTTGTTTCATATTTAAGGTATAAATGGATAAAGTTTATTTTTTCATAGATGGGTCTAATTTCTATAAAGGAATAAAAAAACAAGGGCTCAAAAGTTGGGAAGCTACTCATATTGATTTAAAGTCTTTTTGTACTGCTCTAATAAATCCAAAAATTCATAAATTAATAAGAATTTATTATTATGATGCACCATTAAAGCAAAATTGGGATGTAAAAAGAAGCCGTTCACAGCAACAATTTTTTCAAAGGTTACGTTCCCAAGAAAATGTAGAGTTAAAACTAGGTAGATTAGAAGGAAAATATCCCGATATAAAAGAGAAAGGAATTGACGTGCAGCTTTCTATAGATCTCATTAGATTTGCATATAACAATAGCTATGATATAGGAATAATAATCTCAGCAGATGGGGATTATACTCCAACAATACAATTAGCAAAAGATATGGGGAAAAATATTTATAATGCTTATTTTCCAGGCTCAGCATCTTATCATATAAAGAATATTGTTGACAAATTTATACCAATTAATAAGGATTTAGTAATAAATAGTCAGTTAAAATAGAAATCGTTATTTTAAATGAGTTTTTATAATTATCCAAATATAAATATTCCAACGTTGTGAATTCCCAGTAAAAATAAACAAACTGGCTATTACTTATTTTACGAATATGTAGGCGTCCTTTCTAACAAAAATAATATATGCTATTCTTTCCGAACCCAAAATCCTTTAAGGGCTCAATTAAAGTAGAAAATAGACCCATACTAATATTTCCGTGTGGACACGGTGTGGACAAAATGACTAAAAATGACTCAATTTTAATGAATCAGGCTAAAAATAAAAAACAGGTTAAGTTATTGACAACATAGGATATTAGGTGGTACGCCTGGCCGGACTCGAACCGGCGACACATGGATTAGGAATCCATTGCTCTATCCATACTGAGCTACAGGCGTACACAGTTCATAGTTTAACAGATTTAAAAGCAATTTTTCAATATGAATAATTCAGGATGCCCTGGGTTATTCATAAAAATTGCCGATGTTTTTATTTAACCTTGATGGAATCTGCTTGTCAGAGCTAATTAATTTGAGGGGATGGAGGAAGCGACATTAAAAGATTTAGCCTTTCTGAGTCGATATTCGAGGGAACCCGACGAATTCGGGCCTGATGGATGTGTGAGCACTGTATAATCAAAGGGGCAGTGTTAATGATGGCTCGCGGACATTGGGGCGGTGCTTAAGATAAACGTGCGGAGTTCCATCAGAGCCGAGAAGATCGGGAGGAAATGGCGTTAAAAATCTTAGTGGAGCGCAAACATACACTCAAATTCATTCACTCTACTGTTACACTCTTTGCGAGATTTCTGGGTTGGTCTACATCACAGCCCCTGGACAGGGCTATGTAATAAGCTATCAGCTGGAGCGGAATGATATTTAGGATTGGGGAGAGGACCTCAAGAGTTTTCGGCACATAAAAAACCTCATCAGCAAGCTTTTTTATCTCTTTGTTTCCTTTATTCGCAATTGCAATCACGATTCCGTCCCTGCTTTTTACTTCCTCGATATTTGCAGTTACTTTTTTATAAACTTTACTGTCTGTTGCAACAGCTACAACCGGCATATTTTCGTCTATCAATGCAATCGGTCCGTGTTTCATCTCTCCCGCAGGATATCCTTCAGCATGAATATATGAGATCTCTTTCAGCTTCAAGGCTCCTTCAAGCGCAATTGGATAATTTATACCGCGCCCGAGATAGAGGAAATGCTCCTTTTTAAAGTACTTCTTTATGAACGAAGAAATTAAGCCTTCACTCTCAAGAATTTCCCTAACCTGTTTAGGTATACGAAGGAGATGGAGTATTATATTTTTGGCTTTTTCTTCCTCCAGTGTCTTCCTTACCCTTCCAAGATAGATTGCAAGGAGGAGGAGTGCTGTCAATTGGGTCGTGAAAGCTTTTGTAGATGCAACACCTATTTCCGGCCCGGCATGCGTATAAATCATACTTTCTACTTCCCTGGTCACAGTAGAACCAAGCACATTGCATACTGCCAATGTACTTGCTCCTTTCAATCTGGCTTCCCTCAATGCGGCCAGCGTATCTGCAGTTTCTCCCGATTGCGTGATTATTACTGCCAGTGTCTTTTCATCCAGGATCGGATCCCTGTAGCGGAATTCACTTGCGATATCAACCTCGCACGGTATCTTTGCAAGTTCCTCGAGTAGGAATTTGCCGATGAGCCCCGCATGATAGGCGGTGCCGCACGCAGTCAGGAATATTTTCCGCACAGATTTTAACTTATTTTTAGTTAAGTTTAATCCGTCAAGGTAAACCTCACCACTCTCCAGATCAGCCCTACTGTGAAAAGTATCCTGGATGGCTCTAGGCTGCTCGAATATTTCCTTCAACATAAAATGCTTAAATCCGCCCTTTTCAGCCATTACAGGATTCCATTCAACCGTAAAAATCTTCTTCTTTGCAGGCTTTCCTTTACTGTCATAAACAGAAACTCTATCCCTATTTATGACTGCTGTTTCCCCATTTTCCATATGTATTACTTTTCTTGTGTAATTTAAAACTGCGGGGATATCCGATGCAATGAAGTGCTCTCCTTTTCCCAGACCGATTATAAGCGGGCTGTCCTTACGGGCTGCCACCATATTTTCTGGCTCATCAGATGAAATCACACCTATGGCATATGAACCCTCAATTCTTTTTACAACTTTCTGTACACTTGAAAGAAGACTGCCGGTTTTCAAAAAATATTTCTCAACCAGATGAGCAATGATTTCTGTATCGGTTTCCGATTTAAATACATGCCCTTCACTTTTTAAAGATTTTTTTAGAGAAAGATAATTTTCTATTATCCCATTATGGACAATTACAATCTTCCCTTTACAGTCCGTATGAGGATGTGCATTTTCTTCGGAAGGCCTCCCATGGGTTGCCCATCTTGTGTGACCAAGACCTATTTTCCCTGTTAATTTCCGACCTTCTATCAACTGCTCCAAGTTTGAAATTTTGCCCTTGCATCTGGCCAGCTCCAAGCCCTGCTTTCCGATGACTGCAATGCCTGCGGAATCATACCCGCGGTATTCAAGCTTCTTTAGGCTATTGATTAAAACACTGGTGGCATTCCTTTTTCCTATATAACCAATAATTCCACACATCAGCCTAACTTTTCCTTTACAACGCTGGATATTTTCATTGTAAGCTTTTCGGTTTCTTTTCTTGTTGGACCCTCTGCCATCACGCGGCATACACGCTGTGTACCCGAATACCTGACAAGAACCCTCCCTCTACTGCCTAACTCTTTTTCAACTTCCTCAATAACTTTCACTATTTCCGGTATGCCCTTCAACCTGGGCTTACTCTTGACATCCACATTTATCAAGACCTGCGGATAAGTCTTCATGACTCTTGAAAGTTGAGAAAGGGTCTTGTTTTCTTTCTGCATGACAGCAAGAACCTGAAGAGCGGTTATTATTCCGTCTCCTGTTGTGTGATGCTCAAGAAAAATGATATGTCCAGAGTCCTCCCCCCCAAGAACAGCTCCGTTTTTTAGCATTTCTTTAAGGACATATCTATCTCCGACCCTTGATTTTATTTGTTCTACTCCCATTTTACTGAGAGCATAAGAAAGACCTATATTGCTCATGACCGTAGATACGACTAAATTATTTTTCAACCTCTCTTCTTCTTTCATATTTTTTGCACAGATGGCAAGAACTTTATCCCCTTTCACTACACTGCCTTTCTCATCTACAGAAATCATCCTGTCTCCGTCTCCGTCAAATGCTATGCCGACATCTGCCTTCTCCTGGATAACCCTTTCCGCAAGGCGTTCGGGATAGAGAGCGCCACAATCAAGGTTGATGTTTGTTCCGTCCGGACTTACACCCAGGGGAATTACCTCAGCCCTCATTTCTCTAAATAGAGTTGGAGCAACTTTGTATGTCGCCCCATTTGCACAATCAAGCACAATTTTCATTCCCTCAAGGCTCATGTCCTTTGGAAAAGTATGCCTTAAAAAGACAATATATCTTCCACGAGCATCATCTCCCCGAAATGCACGGCCGACTTCATGAGAAGGAGAAACAAGTTTACTCACTTTCTTGGAAAATATGAGTTCCTCGATCTCAAGTTCCTGGTTATCAGAGAGTTTGAATCCCTCCTTGGAAAATATTTTTATCCCGTTATCATTAAATGGATTATGGGATGCGGAAATAACGATCCCGCAATCTGCATCCATATTGTTTGTAATAAAAGCTATACCCGGAGTAGGCATAGGGCCCACTGATATCACATCTGCTCCCATTGAAGAAATTCCAGAAGCAAGTGCACTTTCGAGCAAATATCCAGAAAGGCGGGTGTCTTTCCCAACAACAACACGCTGCCTGTGCCCTTTCTTTTTCAAAACCTGTACAACCGCCCGACCGATTTGTACAGCCATCTCTGATGTCATTGGGTCTTTGTTTGCTTTTCCCCTTATCCCGTCAGTTCCGAATAATTTCTTCATTTTGAAATCCCTTATGTTTAAAGTTTATGATCTGTAAACGAGACTTTCACGAACTGTCTGAGCCTCTTTAGGATGGACTGCTTGCTGCAGCTGTCTTTAATATCCTTTGCGGAAAGTTCCTTTATCTTCTTCAGAAACTCCTGATTTTTCAGGTTGCGTTTGCTTACGAGATCGGCAGTAACTTCGGCAAGAGCCAAGTTTCTCTCGAGCAAAAGCGCAAAATCCAGAGCCTTTATTTCCAGAAGTTCTGATTCAATATTTACAATTCCTGTTGCAGTCCTTGGCATCCCAGTGAAAAGAGACATCTCTCCAAAGATCCCGCCAGGCTCTACCATAAATTCTGATTTATATTTCCTCCCTTTTTCATAATATACAATCTCTCCTTTTATAGCACCTTTAACCACAACAAAGCAGCTTTCACCTTTATCTCCCTGTTTAAACATGACCTCTCCACACGCATACCACTGCCTCTGCACTAAAGAGGCCAGATCTCTTATCGCGCTCTCTGAGACGACAAGACCTTCTTTTCCCTCACCTTCATGATAACGGAGAAAGGAAGAATTAATAAGGTCATGGAAATTCTTTTCCCTTTTCCCTTTAACTGAAGCAGTCCGGTCTTTCTCCCTGATTGAGCCGAGAATCTCACCGAGTTTATCGCTCAAAGGAAAGGGAATCTCAATATTATGCCTCTTAAACTTGTACCAGATTAACCTTCCCACTTCTCCCATTATGGGGTACTTATGCTCAAAATCTTTTATCCAGAATTTCAGCACATAGGAAACCCCGAAGTCATCATAACTGAGAATATATACTTGAGGTGCAGGATTTTTCAATATCGCAGGCACATCCCGAGCCACTTCATAAAGAGCATTAAAAATTACAGAAGGAGACATCTCATAACTTGCTTTAACCGGAATTGTCAAAGCTGTCTTATTGTCCGGGCATGAGAAATTTATGATTTTCTCCGAAGCAATCGTATTATTTGGAATGACAATAATATTCGATTCCCGGTCTAAAATCTTTGTTTCACGCCAGTTTGTATCGATGACTACTCCTTCATCAGAATCCACTCCAATCCAGTCTCCCTTTGTAAAAGATTTCGTGAGATGGATGGATATCCCTGACAGCAGGTTTCCCAGTACTCCCTGAAGAGCCAATCCAACAACCATCGTTAGGACCGCTGATGTGGCTAAAATAGGCGTGATATTGATACCCGTTATATCCCTCAGGATAATGAATAAAATTATTAAATAAAAGATTCCCAGTATTAAACTGTGAAGCACTTTAGGAAAAGGATAAGGAATATTCTTTCTCTTATACCTTCCGAGAAAAAGTGCATCAACCAGACGGATCAAAAAGAAAATAAAGAAAAATATTAAAGCTGCATCAATATATAGATGAAATTTAGGACTCGGAAAAAGAGCTTCCCTCACAGCTCCTATTCTCAAGACAAGTGAGATGAAAAGAAAAGCTGCGGGAAAACTCAGCTTTGACAAAAACATGGCTGCAAGAGTCTCTTTTGTGTCCGACATTTTTCTAATCGCTGAACGAATAAGGAAACAAAGAGCTGCTGCAGCTCCAATAACCAGAAAAATATAAAATATCTCAAGGTATGAAGCGATCTGGAGAAAGCCTTGATCATTCATTAAACCTCCTTCAACCGCCAGGACTCTTCTCTGGCTGCATGAGTCTTTGGAAACCGCACACGTGCCAGGGATACAATTTTATCAATCTGTTTATCCGAATGGAAGGGATTAAAGTGGGAGAGATACAGATTTTCCACTCCTGCTTTGCGGGCCAGTTTTGTTCCTTCAAGCCAGGTACTGTGGCCCCAACCAACCTTACCGGACTCGTATTCCTCAGGAGTGAATGCTGCATCATAGACGAGGATAGAAGCTTTACTGCAGAAAGAGGCCAGACCTTCATCTATACCTTTCTCCGGATGCTCTGTATCCGTTGCAAAAATTACGGTTTCCTCCTTATGCTCTAACCTGTAGGCAACGCTTCCCTGAGGGTGATGAAGAGGATGTGATGAAATTTCCACCTCTCCAATATTAAAACTTCCTTCGGGTATTTTCCTGAATATTTTTCTGCATGGAGTCTCTTTAAATCCTACAGGAAAGTACTTTCCTCCCATCAAACCACTGAGATAAGCTTCTGCTTTAGCAGCGCTTACTGCAGTATAAAATATCATTGAAACTGCAGGAGAATAAAGTGGGGGAAAAAATGGAAGACCCATGATATGATCCAGATGGAAGTGGGTCAAAAGGATATGAAGTTTTAAAGGCCCATTCCCTACTTGTTTTATAAGTTTATTCCCAAGGCTTGAAATCCCTGTCCCTGCATCGACAATTATCTGCTCTTTTCCTGCAACTTTTATTAATGCACACGGAGTATGGCCTCCGTACTTCACATTGTCCCTACCGGAAACAGGAAACGTTCCTCTCACACCCCAAAACTCAATATTCATCCTATCCATTTTCCATCATGAATAATTCACGTGAACGTGAATCATTCATCTTATTACTTATGTTTAAGGTCATGCACTCCATCCCAATCCTCTGAAGGAGGAAACTTCATTAAATGTTCCACACGGGAAATGTACATCTCAGCTAATTTATCATCTCCTAATTTTCGAAACAAGTCCAGGGCTTCCTTCCACTGCTGACTCCGGTAAGAGTGGAGGGCCTGATGGAAGGATTTGATTTTATCAATTTCTTCAGTCGAAACTTCTTTTTTCTCTCCAATTATCTCGAATATACGTACAGGTTTTGTCTTGCCTACAACTCTGATAATGTCCACCTCTTTCGAAACAATGATATCTTTTACTTTTTCAAAAGTTGCCTCCCCCACCAGAATTGGAACCTTATACTGTTTGCATGCTCCTTCAAGTCTTGACGCAAGGTTTACAACATCACCCATTGCCGTATAATCGAAGCGATTGTGCGAGCCCATGTTTCCGACAACTGCTGAACCCGAATTAAGCCCAATACGCATGTAAAGTTCATGCCCGAACCGCTCAAGAAAATTACTCCTCAGCATTTTTAGCCGTTTCTGGCAGCGGAGCGCTGCAAAGCAGGCTTTGACTGCATGGTCAGGCTGATCAAGTGGAGCATTCCAGAATGCAATAATTGCATCCCCTTCATATTTATCCAGGGTTCCCCCTAAGGAAAGAATAATATCAGTCATCTCAGAAAGATAGGCGTTAAGAAGATTAACGAGTTCTTCAGGGGAAAGGTTTTCCGCTATTGAAGTAAAGCCTGACACATCAGAGAAAAAAGACGTAATTTCCCTTTTTTCCCCGCCCAGTTGGAGAAGAGAGGGATCTTTAATTACTCTCTCGATAACATGAGAACTGAGATAATGGCGAAAAACGCTTTTTATGAACCTGCGGCGCCGACCTTCAAAGCTGTAATTTAAAAGGGCTGCTGCTGTAAAGCTCAGTAACACAGCAAACTCCGGAGCAGCAAAATCCAACCAGAAACCACAAAAGAATGCGATACAAACGGCACCGAAAGGAAGAACAATACATACTAGAGAAAAAAGAACAATATGCCAGGTTTTTTTCAATATTGATATGCCAAAAGCCGTAAGGAATGTAAAAAATCCAAGAAAAAGTATAAAAATTACTGCAGGAGTGAGATGTACAAAGTCTTCGTTAAGAAGATTATCGATAACCGTTGCATTGATTTCTACCCCAGAAAAAACAGAACTAAAAGGGGTCGGGCGCAGGTCAAGTATGCCCGGGGCACTGGTTCCGACAAGCACAATTTTCCCGGAAAATTCATCTGGAGGAATCTGTGGGAGCTTCCCAGCTTCTATCATGGCAAAGGAATTGATTATGGCTGCTGCGGAATAACTTCTGTATGTTCCGCTCGGGCCGTGGTAGCGTATGATCATCTGCCCCGACTTATCAAATGGAATCGATGCAAGCTTCTGTTTGTCCTTTCCGAAATCCGCAACAGCCAGTGGTAAGGATGGGAGAACCATATTTTTATATGTAAAAAATAGCGGCATTCTGCGGTAAATGCCATCTTTATCAGGTGAAAACCTTACATTACCGATTCCATAGGCAGAACCAAGCAGGATATCAAGAGGGCATGATACGGATTTCATTGGAAACAAAGCCCTCGGGAGGATTTCTTCCGCATCCAGAGAGAATTTTTCCAAAAGATGAAAAGGCACCTCTTCAATCTCACTTACCTTTCTGCTTAAAAATATAGGAATAAACACATTTCCTGCCTCGGCCATTGCACCGGCTAGATCTCTGTCGTCTTCTACTCCATAGAATGATCCTTCGGAAAAGATAAGGTCAAAGAAGACCGCCTTGGCCCCTCCCCGCATACAATAACGGATGACAGCAGAATAAATTTGGCGAGGCCAGGGCCATGATAAGCCCTGTTCTCTTTCGTAAACATCCAGGCTTTCCTGATCAATCAAAAAAAGCACAATGTCTTTGCTGGCCTGGGATGGATCCGAAAACATTTTCAACCTCAAATCCCATGACTTCCATTCCAGGGGCTTGAAAACATTTAAATAAAAGAGAACCAGTGTCAGAATAAACACAGCCGTCCCCACTGTTGTGCTTCGAATAAACCTGTTTTTCATTTACATCCTAAAAAAAAGGTACCAGGTACCAAAAAAGGGAACCTGGTACTTTTTTATGGTACCTTTTTATTTTATTAGTGCTTTTATTATTTAAGGAGTTTCACTGCTTCTTTAAATCTTGTTGTCCTTACCGCCACTTTCTGTGGGACTGTTTTTAAAGCCGATATTTCTTTCCTTGCCCTGATTAGCCTGTCCTTTGCAGACGGATGAGTTCTAAACCAGCCATGCACCGAATCCTTTGATGAATCATCAACCATCGTCTTAAGAAAATCCACAAGGCCGTTTGGGTCATAACATGTTTTCGACATAAACTTAACAGAAAGCCTGTCGGCTTCGTATTCATACTTGCGGTCATAACCTCTCTCTATTAACCTTTCTGAAATATCTCCAAGAACATCCTCAAAAACATCACTCAGTTGAGACAGCTCGTCAGGCCCGTATTTTGCCGCGGTTTCCTGTCCCATTATTTTAAACGCATCGATCAGCCTTGATTTTTTTATTGACCGCAAACCATGCTTTGCTGATACATGACCCACTTCATGGGCCAAAATTCCGGCCAACATCTCTTCATCCACACATCTCTTCAAAAGCCCTTTTGTGATAAAAATAAACCCTCCGGGTGCAGCAAGTGCATTTACCTCATCCGAATCGAGAACCAGAAAGTGATATCCTGCATAAATTTCCGGCCTATCGCTGTAAACAACAACAGCATTTCCTACGGTATTAACATATCTGGTCACAGCATTATTATTGTAAACATTATACTTTGAAAGAATGAGAGCAGAAACCGAGCGGCCGATATAATATTCTTCTTCCTCTGTAATATCTGAAAAACTTTTTCTCAGTGCCTTTGTTGTTTTAATAACGGCCTGTGTATCGCTTGTACTCAACTTTACGCCAGGGAGGGACTCAACCCCCTGCTTCAGCTCGGCACATCCTGAAAGCATCAGTATAATCGCCGCCAATAAAAGTGCGGGAATAAATGTCCTTGCTGCTTTCATTTTGCACCTCCGAATTCTCCAAGCTTTCCTTTCTTGAGGAACTTCCGGAGCTGCTCCGGTGTTACCTTGAATTTGATCATCTTATCTACCCAGACAAAACTGATTTCAGTGTGGTCTGCCTTATATTTCTTCTCAACCTGCTTGTTGAATCCCTTGCTTGCAAGGGCAACTTCATCCACACTAGCAGTAGTCTGAATGGATCTATCCATAGCCAAGAGGCTGAACCTTTTTTCCCTTACAGAACTTGAATGCAGCCAGCCTTCAATCCCTTTTGAGGTTCTTACTTTATACCATCCATCATATGTGCTTATCTTCTCGACCATTTCACCCGCTTTCAAAACCGCAACTGTCTGTGAATAAAATTTCGGCTCTTTTCTTAAGTTTGTGGTCTGAACTTTTACTATAAGAGTCTCGGCAGCCAGCACTACAGCAAAAGCAGTTAAGACTGCAAATATTAAAAATTTAATACGGGAAATCTTTCTCATATAAACCTCCTGTTCGGTTTATGCCTTTTGAGGGATGGTCATTTGAACTAGTTTCTCTTTCAAACGGCAATTCCTCATGACAGGCTTATTGTTTTTGATGGCAATATGGAGTGCTTTATACGACCCGATTATGCAGCTTAACTTTTTGGCTCTAGTCAAAGCCGTATAAAACAGATTCCGCTGAAGCATAATATAATGTTGTGTCATCAACGGCATCACCACAGCCTGATATTCACTTCCCTGGGATTTATGCACCGAAACAGCATAAGCAAGGGTGATTTCATTCATTTCTTCTCTATCATAGACAAACAGTTTCCCGTCAAAATTCACGGTCATCCTGTAGACACGCTTGTCAATATCAACCACAATACCAATATCCCCATTAAATATCTCTTTTTCATAATTGTTTCTGATCTGCATCACCTTGTCGTGAATTCTTATTTCCTTGTTCCCAAGTTTAATTCCTTCTTCACCCGGATTGAGCCTTCTCTGGAGTTCCAGGTTCAAATTATCCACTCCAACTATACCTCTATACATCGGACTTATCACCTGGATTTGTGGAGAAAGGGAACTTATATTAAGCTTTCGAGGGATATTATAAGAACATAAATCCATTATTGTCTTGAACACATTCTGTTCATCTTCCTGATGAATAAAATAGAAATCAGAATTCTTATCTCCTTTCTGGGGATAAATCAATGAATTGCCCTGGTTTATTCGGTGGGCATTATCTACAATAAGACTACCTCTTCCCTGGCGGAAGACTTTGTCCAATCTTACAACCTCGACTCTTTCCGACTCAATAATATCCTTAAGAAGATTTCCTGGCCCTACAGAAGGAAGTTGATCTTTATCGCCCACAAGAATAAGACGCATCCATTGGGGCACAGCCTTTAACATGTAATACATTAAAGGAAGATCCACCATAGAAAACTCATCGATGATTAAAGCATCACCAACAAGAGGATGATTTTCTCCCTTTCTGAAATTTCCTAGCTTCGGGTTATATTCCAGAGTCCGGTGAATCGTTTTTGATTCTTTTCCGGTTGCCTCGGACAGCCTTTTGGCCGCCCTGCCTGTTGGAGCCGTAAGAAGAACTTTTCTGCCCCACTTATAAAAAATATCCACAACTGCCTTGACTATGGTTGTTTTTCCTGTTCCAGGCCCTCCCGTAATAACCAATATCTTTTTATTAAAACTCTCCTTCACGGCAAGCTTTTGGAGTTGGGAAAAACTGAGCCCCATCTCTTCTTCAACATCCAGGATAGCTTTATCCACATTAAAAGGAGGGGTTAAAAACGGAAATAAAGACAATTTATGAATCGATTGAACAACCTGTTCCTGTGCTTTATGAAAAAAGGGAAGATAAACATCAGTATAGGAATCTGCCTTTTCCATAATAACAAGCTTTTCTTTTTCAAGGGCTCCCATAGCTTCTTTTATCTTTGTATTATCCACCTCCAGATCAGTCCTGCATGCCTTCTCTAAATCTCTCAGGCACGAAAAAACATGTCCCTGCTCGGTATCTTTTTCCATGACGTAGCGAATGTAAGCCTTAATTCTTTCGGTAGAAACCGGACTCATTCCCAATTTCAATGCCATCTGGTCGGCAGTCTTAAAACCGATTCCCCATATATCATAACAGGCCTGATAAGGGTTGGCTTTTAAAACATGAAAAGATTTTTCTCCGTATTGACCGTAAATCTTGGTGGCAAGAGTTGTGGAAATATTATATTCCTGTAGAAATATTATGAGATCCCTTATTCCTTCGTGTTTAGCCCAGGCCAATTTTATCTCTCTAAGCTTTGCAGCACCTACTCCTGCTACTTCTTTCAATCTGTCCGGTTTGTTGGAGAGAATATCTAAAGTATCACTGCCAAATCGGAGAACAATATTCCTGGCTAAAACAGGTCCAATTCCTTTAATTAATCCCGAGGAAAGGAATTTCTCAATTCCTTTTATTGAAGACGGCATAACCGGTAGATAATTTTCCACCTTGAATTGTTTTCCAAACTTCGGGTTGATTACCCATTCTCCTTTTACCTTTAATACCTCACCCGCGGAAAGCGACGGAAAATGTCCGATTATTGTCCAGGTTTGTTTATCCTCAAGTACAAACTTACAAACAGTATAGCCTGTATCCGGGCTGAAAAATATAATATCTTCGATGGTTCCTTCAATATATTCCATAGGATAATACCGTTTGTTTATTTTATAATAAGCAAACCTGGCAAGACAAGCGTTATGACATTTTAATACTATTGACCATGAAGAAAAATAATGCTAATTTCTCTACTAGAGGCCTGGATTATTCATGAAGTTCCTAAAAGTACTGACAAACTCTTTGTTAAGCGGCTTTTTCTTCGATATCCTACTCGCTCTTCTCATTCTAGACCTGAACATTAACCTTATCTTTGATATTAACTTTTTTGGGCAGCTTACTCTTTTCCTTGCCATTACATATGGAATCCTGATAACAATGCTATGTATTCTATCTTTCTTCATCATCCAGTTTTTTGCAGGAAAAAAGTTAAATATAGCATTCGTCTCTCCTTCTTTCCTCATGATTAGCTTCACTCTTCTTACCCTTATTTTCCTGCTGATTTTCTGGGAGAACTACAACTTCTTCCTATCTTTTTTCAATCCGGAAATTTGCCATCTTCTCAAGACACAGGCCATGACTCTACTTTTTCTCGCAATCCTGGGAATACTAGCCTTCATCGGCAAGCATAAATACAAAAAGGGCATCTTTTTCTTCCTTGTATACTTTATCCTTTTTGGAGCTGCCATTACCTATACAATCTTTAAAAGAACGAAATACCCTGTCCTGACGCCTCCTGAAAAAATTGCCCGTCTTGAAACCAAGGAAATAGATAAAAAAATCACTATAATCGGACTCGAAGGTCTTAGCTTTGACTTTATAATTCCTTTAATAAATGAAGAAAAACTCCCGAATTTTTCCTGGCTGATGGAAGAAGGGAGCTGGGGAAAACTTGAAAGTTTCTCTCCAAACGAAGCACTCATCCTTAATGGTTCTTTTAATACGGGAAAATTTCCATTCAAACACCGCCAACTTTCTCTTTATAAATACCGCATACTGAACTTCAAAAAAGAAATAACCGTTGTGCCGCGCTTTATATTTTTCCGTCAATTAACAAGAACCAATCTCCTTAAAATATCTCCTAACCCTACCTCTTCCTTTTCAAAAGATATATGGAAAATATTCGAAAGCAACAAGACATCTTTCCTTAAAAAAGATTGGCCTTACGGTACAGTGGTAAAAGAATTCACTCAAAAGTCAGAAACTCTTTTTGACTCTTTCTTCCAGGGACTGAGATTCGAAACCAGTGAAACTTTCATCAATGCTAAAACAGCATTCCTCTCTGACGTCGCACTCGAAGAAGAATTCTTTCAAGAAAAAAGTAAGATCCAGCCCCAGCTTTCCTATTTTTTACTGAGTGGGTTGAACACTGTGGAAACATACTTTTATAAATATAGTTTTCCCGATCTGTTCGGTGAACTGGATCAGGAGGAGCTCAACAAATACAGCTCTTTGATCGAAAAATACTATGAGTTTTACGACCAAATAATCGGGAAGTATATTGCCTCAAAAAAGGATGATGAACTTTTAATTATCTATTCTCCCCACGGAATAGAACCCCTGCCATTCTGGAAAAGAATCATTGAATGGATACTAGGAAATGCTGACTTATGTGCTGACCACGATTACGGGCCAGCGGGAGTTTTCTTTTTCCTGGGAAAAGATATGGTTAGAGGAAAAAATATCGAAGGCATGAAAATCATAGATATTGCACCCACCATCCTTAATTATCTTGGCCTTCCGGTCGGAAAAGATATGGACGGGGTAGTCTGCAGTTCCGTTTTTGCAAATAGTTTCAAGATAGAAAATCCTATCTTATATATCTCCTCTTACGAAGAAATAGACATAAAAAAGCCTGAATAATTCAGGAGGTCCCGGGTCATTCACGAGCCAATCTCGCTGCAGATGCAAGGCACAGCGCATGAAGTTGTGGTCCTTCACCACGAATGCGCTGTAACGAAGCAGATGCAGTAAGATCGGCTCGCCTGTAAGGTAAAGAATGCCGATAATAGATGAATTTGAGGGCATGTCTATGCTCCACTAAGATTTTTAACGCCATTTCCTCCCAATCTTCTCGGCTCTGCTGGAACTCCGCGTGCTTATCTTAAGCAACGCTTTGATGTCCCCGAGCCATCATTAACACCGCCCCCTTAATTCTACACTGCTCACACATCCATCAAGCCCGACTTCGTCGGATTCCCTCGAAGATCGACTCATAAAGGCTAAATCTTTTAATGTCGCTTCCCCCATCCCCTCAAATTCATATGCCTTTATAAGCAGATTTCATCAAGCTTAAATAGAGGTATCGGCATTCTTTATGAATGACCCAGGAAAACATGGGTCATTCACGAGCCAAGCTTGCTGCAGATGCAAGGCACAGCGCATGAAGTTGTGGTCCTTCACCACGAATGCGCCGTAACGAAGCAGATGCAGTAAGATCGGCTCGCCTGTAAGGTAAAAATTGCTGATAATAAATTTAAATTATATTATCAAGAAAGCATAGGATAAACTAGTTCTGAAAAGTTCATGGGGAACGATCAAAGCTAGGCTTAATTTATATAATATATCAGCAATTTTTATGAATGATCCACGGAGGGGTTATTTGATGATCTTAAGTAACCGTTTCCATCTTGCTCTCGGGATGAAATTTGCTATCTTTTTTATCCTTTCTCCAGCACTTGTCTTGAGATAAGCATTCTTCTCTGCTCTGTAAGAAAAATAAATCACCCAGGGCTTTCCTTTTATATTGCTAAGAGGCAAAAAACCCCAGTAACGGCTGTCCAGACTGTTATCCCTGTTATCTCCCATTGCAAAACAGTGCCCAGGAGGGACAACAACAGGCCCAAAATTGTCTCTTATATACCCATCATATTGATAGTATTCGTTTTTTGTATAAACCTGGCTGTCACTGTGCACTTTATATTTTTCCGAAATAGGACTACCGTTTATATAAATCTGTTTATCCTTGATCTCAATGGTTTCACCTTCTAATGCAATGACTCTCTTGACAAAATCCTTATCCAGCTCTTTAGGATATTTAAAAACAACAATGTCTCCCCTTTTGATTTTTTTAGCTGGCAGTATTTTTTCCTCAAGGGGAAAAGAAGGTTTCTCATAAGCAAGTTTATTAACAAGAAGGAAATCTCCGATTAGCAAAGTAGGCTCCATAGAACCTGTTGGAATCTGAAAAGCCTGGACAACAAAAGTCATTACAAAAAAGACAAAAATAGCTGTCTCTACAATAAGTTCGAAGTACTCCCTGATAACGCTTTGTTCCCTTTTTTCTTTTTGTTTTTTCATATCACACCAAAAATGAAATACTTAATATAATTAAAAACAAGAAATTCATCAATACTGTTGCTTTTACAGCCGGTAAAAAAGCTTCCCAGTTTTCAAGATTCCTCAATCCCGTCTTAAAGACTATAAAAGGCAAAGGACCTGTCATCACTGCTAAAACAGACCATACAGGCCAGCCGAAAAAAAGAACCCCGGCCAAAACTATCATATAACAACTCATGGCAAGAAATAAATAAAAATATAAGCTCTTTCTATATCCGAAAATAATTACCCATGTTTTTCTTCCAACAGAAAAATCGGCATCTCTATCTGCAAACTCATTTATAAAAACAACTAAAGTCGTCATGATTCCTGAGGGCAAAGCTACAATCAAAGGCCAACAGGACTCGATGCTTTCTGTCTGAACATAATAAGAACCTAATACCATCAAGGGCCCCCAGGCTAAAAATATGGCGGCTTCACCCAGACCTTTATTCACTAACTTGAAAGGAAATCCATTATAGCTGTAAACAAAAAACAGTGCGACAATTCCAATCAGTAATATGACATTGCCTCTTAAAATATAATTGAGATAAATCCCTGCCGCTGAGCCCAGGACAGCAAAACAACCAGATATCGCAAGACTTTTCTCAGGAGTAATAAAACCGTCCAGTACCATACGGCTTCCTCCTGAAAATGGAATGAGACCGCTCTTGTTGGCTGCATCATTTCCACTTTTAAAGTCAAAATAATCATTGGCCACATTACAGGCAATATGAAGAAAACACGCTCCAGCAAGAGCAAGTACGAAATACCCTGAGTTGAAGCATTTTCTATGCCACCATGCAAAAGACGTCCCTAAAAATACAGCACCTAATGTCACCGTAAGAAAAGGAAGCCGAAGCAGCAGTATAACAGCTTTGAATTTATTCATCCTATCCTTTATATACTAAAATTGCCGCTAGAATTGTCAAATGAAATATGCATAATTGTGAAACAAGCTTTTACCATGAATAATCCAGGATACGTGGATTATTCACGAGCCAAGCTTGCTGCAGATGCAAGGCACAGCGCATGAAGTTGTGGTCCTTCACCACGAATGCGCTGTAACGAAGCAGATGCAGTAAGATCGGCTCGCCTGTAAGGTAAAAATTGCTGATAATATAATTAAAATTTATTATAGAGAACGTATAATTCAAGGTAGTTATGAGGATTTCTTGGAGAACGATCAAAGCTAGGTTTAATTGTTATAATATATCAGCAATTTTTATGAATAATCCAGGAGAATTTGAGGGGATGGAGGAAGCGACATTAAAAGATTTAGCCTTTCTGAGTCGATCTTCGAGGGAATCCAACAAAGTGAGTCGGGACTGATGGATGTGTGAGCACTGTAGAATTAAAGGGGCGGTGTTAATGGTGGCTCGCGGACATTGTGGCGGTGCTTAAGATAAACATGCGGAGTTCCAGCAGAGCGGAGAAGATCGGGGAGGAAATGGCGTTAAAAATCTTAGTGGAGCACAGACATGCCCTAAAATTCATCTATTATCGGCATTCTTTATGAATAATCTAAGTTACATGAAGAACAGTAATCATATGATTTTTTGACTGCCGACTGCCAACTTTCTGCTGATTACAGTGCGAAGCGGAAATAGATTACATCACCATCCTGGACAATATAATCCTTCCCTTCTAACCTGACAGCTGCATTTTCTTTGGCTTTTTGGAAGGAGCCGTGTCCCAGAAGTTCATGCCAGTTTATGACTTCAGCACGAATAAATCCTTTTTGTATATCTGAATGAATAATACCTGCGGCGTTTAAGGCTGTCGCACCTTTTTTAATTGTCCATGCTTTTACTTCTTCCTTGCCGATAGAGAAAAATGTAATAACATTCAGGAGAGAGTAGGATTCTTTTAGAAATTTTGGTGCGCTGAGTTCTTTCAATCCGTATTCTTTAAGAAATATTTCTTTTTCATTGTCTTCAAGTTCAAGGATTTCCATTTCGATTTTCCCACAAAAAGCCAGGATAGAAGTCCCTTTTTCATCAGAAGCATAAATCTTTTCAGGAGTTTCGATGAGAGGAATATCTTTTTCGTCCACATTGATTATATGGAAAAGCGGCTTCTGGCTTAAAAATGCAAAGCTTCTTATGAGCTTTTCTTCTGCAGGAGATAAGCTGAGTTTGCGGATTGCTTTTCCTTCCTCGAGACCGGAGCGAACGTGATTGAGGAGAGCCATTTCCTTTTCTCCTTCAGGGTTCTTTGCTCTTTTCAGCTCTTTTTCCAGTTTTTCTAGCCTTGATTCTATTGAGAATAGATCAGCAAGAAGCATTTCTTCTTCCATTGAGAGAATATCATCATGGGGGCTGATATTAGCTTTAAAATGCGGAATTTGATCATCCTTAAATCCCCTTACAACATGTGTCAATCCATCTGCTTTTCTTAGATGGCTGAGGTAAGCTTCGTTTTTGATTTCTCCGTATGACAAACCTGCTAGGTCAATATAATCAACAACAGCGGGTATTTTCTTTTTTTCATGATAAAGCGCCCAGAGTTTATCAAGACGCGCATCAGGAATATGGTTTGTTCTCAGATGCGGCTCATTCTTCCCACTTTCATAAGTTTTGACTTCTATTTTTGCACCTGTCAGGAGATTGAATAAAATCGTTTTCCCTGTCTTGGGGTAGCCAAACAATGTAATATTCATACATTTAATATAATACAGGGAAGCGAGACCTGCAAGTTAAGTGTTAAATTTGAAGTAAGGGGGATTTCTCGTTTATAATAAGTCGACATGGAAAAAAAGATATTCGAAATTTCGGCCACAGATGATCAGTCTGCAGCACGGACCGGTGTAATCCATACCCCCCACGGAACAATCGAAACGCCTGCCTTTGCTCCTGTGGCAAGCCAGGGTACTATCAAAGGTCTCCCTCACAATATTGTAAAAAACCTGGGTGCCCAACTTATTCTTGTCAATTCCTACCACCTGTTTCTACGGCCCGGATTGGAAACAATCAGCGAATTGGGAGGAATTCATTCATTTATCTCCTGGCCGTATCCCCTACTATCAGACAGCGGCGGATTTCAAATCTACAGCATGTCTCCTCTCGTAAAAGTTAAAAAAGAAGGAGTGTATTTTTCCTCTCATCTAGACGGGACAAAAATTTTCATCACTCCGGAAGATGTCATCGATATCCAGTTGAGACTGGGGACTGATATAATGATGAGTCTTGATTATTTCTGCCCATTCCCCTCCTCCAGAGAAAAAATTAAGGAAGCAGTCGAAATGACATCTCACTGGGCCCAAAAGTCAAGGGCACATTTTCTCAAGCAAAACACATCTCAATTATTATGGGGGATCTGTCAGGGAAGTGTTGATTGGGAATTGAGAAAACATAGTATTGATGATTTAATGGACATCGGCTTTGACGGCTATGCTCTTGGGGGCCTGGGCATTGGGGAACCTAAATCTCAATTCTTTGAAGTGACGGAAAAATCATGTTCCATCCTTCCTGAAGAAAAACCACGCTATCTCATGGGAATTGGCTACATCAAGGATATTCTGGAAGCCGTAGAAAAAGGTGTAGACCTTTTCGACTGCGTTCTTCCTACAAGGAACGGCAGAAACGGAACTCTGTTTACAAGTAAAGGAAAAATCACCATAAAAAACAAGAAATACGAGCAGGATCCTCGACCTCTTGATGAAGATTGTTCCTGTTATACATGCCGGAATTTTTCCAGGGCTTACTTGCATCATTTATACGAAAGGAAAGAAATCAGTTCAGTCATTCTTAACACATTACACAATCTGTATTTTTACCTTGACATCTTCAAGAAAATTAGGCAAGCTATTCAATCAAATACGTATCAAGACTTAAAACGGAGCATAATAAATATCAAGGAAAAGGAAGAAAAACAATGATTTTCACAAGCCTTTTCAGTATTAGTCAACAATCTGGAACTGCCCCTTCTGCTGGGGGAGGAATCATCCAGATGTTATTCATGTTCGGTCTCATCTTTGTAATCTTCTACCTGCTCATTATCATGCCTCAGCGCAAGAAACAGAAAAAACACCAGGAGATGGTTGAACAACTAAAGCCAGGAAATAAACTCATAACAACAGGCGGAATCTACGGGACGGTCATAGGAACCCAACAAGATAAGATCGAGCTAAAAATATCAGCTAATACAAAAATCAATATCACAAAAAATGCCGTCGCTGTAATACTCAGTTCAGAAAAAATGCAAAAGAAATAGATTATAATTTCATTGACTAAAAAAATTAAAAACAAAAACTTGAGATGAAGAAAAAACTGCAGTGGAAACTTATTCTGGTTGTTGCTGTCACCCTTTTAGCTGTCTTCCTCTCATACCCTCCCAAAGACAAAATCCATCTTGGCCTTGATTTAAAAGGTGGAATACATCTAGTCCTTCAGGTAGTAACCGACGATGCTATCAACATAGAAGCCGACCAGCAAATACTGCGCTTTCAAGAACTGCTCAAAAAGAAAAATATTAAATATGAAAACATATCCAAAGCAGAAAATGCAATAGGCAAATTCACACTCCAGGAATTCGATCCTGAAAAAGAAGGACAGATAAAAGAAATCCTGGATGATTATTCCAAAGAATGGGATCATTCTTTCTCTGGAAAGAATATAACTTTTACTATAAAACCGGGCGTAGCTGTGTACCTCCGAGATCAAGCTGTCAAAGGAGGCATCGAGACAATCGGGAACCGTGTTGATGAACTCGGGTTAACAGAACCGACAATCCAGAGGCAGGGACTTACCGGGGAACGTATTATTCTTGAGCTGCCCGGAGTCGAAAATCCCGAGAGAGTGAAAAAGATAATAAAGACTACTGCCATGCTGGAATGGAAACTCATAAAAGCCGGCCCTTCTCCTGACAGAGAAACTCTGCTCAAAGACTTCGGCGGAGAAGTCCCTGAGGACATGGAGATCTTAAGAGGCGACCCAAAGAGAACAAGCGGAGGGTATTATCTTGCAAGCCGCGTAGCTCCAATTACAGGAAATGACCTGCGAAATGCCCGTCGCTCTGTAGACGAATGGAATAATCCTGCCGTACAGTTTAGCCTCAAGCCGGATGGTGCTAAAAGGTTTTACAAATTCACTTCAGACAATCTTAACAATCCTTTAAGTATTGTCCTCGACGGAAAAATTCAAGAAGTGGCTAACATCGCAGATAGAATATCTGACAGTGGCATCATCCACGGCCGCTTCACCATCGAAGAGGCAGAAGACATCGCCCTGGTTCTCAGAGCAGGAGCACTTCCTGCAAAAATCAATTATCTTGAAGAAAGAACTATCGGTCCCTCTTTAGGTGCAGATTCAATCCGTAAAGGATTAATTTCAATCATAGTCGCACTCATCTTCATATTGTTTTTCATGGGATTTTACTACAAAGTCTCCGGATTTAATGCAATCCTGGCCCTTATTCTTAATTTCCTTATTTTAATGGGTGCTTTGTCCTACTTTAAAGCAAGTCTTACTCTCCCTGGTATAGCAGGTATCATCCTTACAATAGGAATGGCCGTTGATGCAAATGTCCTTGTTTTTGAGAGGATAAGAGAAGAACTTACCAAGGGAAAGAGCATCTTAAGTTCCATAAAATCCGGCTTTTCCAGTGCATTCAGGACTATTCTAGATGCCAATGTTACAACAATCATTGCTGCCATATTTCTTTTTCAATTCGGGACAGGCACTATCAAAGGCTTCGCTGTCACGCTTATCATAGGCATTACAGCAAGTATGTTCACAGCAGTCTTTGTTTCCCATTTAATCTTTGACATATCCCTGTCTAAAAAGAAAAAAAGAGAAAAACTGAGCATATAAAATGCAGATATTCAAAAAGCCCAACTTCAATTTTATGAAGTACAAATTTATCGCACTTACGATATCCGGTTTCATTATAATTATCGGAATTATTAACATCACAAGTGTAAAAGGGATAAATTACGGCATTGACTTTGCAGGCGGAACATTATTACAAATCAGGTTTAAGAACTCTATCCCCATAGCCGAATTAAGAGCGTCCATGAGAAACGCCAACTTAGGCAACAGCAAGATTCAGGAAGTCGAGAAGGGAAAGAAAGAATTTATAATCAGGACCATGTTACCTGAAAAAGAAGCAGACCAGGAACTAGAAGCACATGTAATAATGGGAAATAAAGTTGTTGAGGTCTTGAAAAGCAGTGAGGACAAAATAGCCACTCAACAGGGATTAGTAGATCTAAATAACATAGACAAGGATGAACTTGCACGTATCCTCGAATCATTTTCGCCTGATAATGCCAAGGAACTGGCTGAAAAAATCATCGGCCTCAGGGAATCCACTGATCTTAAAGGAATAATAGAAAATTTTGATCAGATTACAGATGAAAACACAGATTCGGAAACTATTAAATTTCTTAAAGAGAAGACTTTCCTCGGAAGCCTTTCTATAAAACGCAGAGAAACAGTAGGCCCTCAAGTCGGTCATGATCTCAGAACAAAGGCTGCTCAGGCAACTATTTGGGCACTAATCGGAATGCTTCTCTACATAGGAATCCGTTTTAAATTTGCATATGGCGTATCTGCAATCCTGACTTTATCTCATGATGTGCTGATCACACTCGGAATATTTTCTCTAACAAACAGAGAATTAAACCTACCTGTTATTGCTGCTATTTTGACTATAGTAGGATACTCCTTGAATGACACAATTGTTATCTTCGACAGAGTGAGGGACAATTTAAAAATCTTGAGAAAAAATCATTTTGAAGAAATTCTGAATGTAAGCATCAATCAGACTTTGAGCCGTACTATCATTACTTCATTAACAACTTTTCTTACCGTGACTTCCCTCTTTCTGTTTGGTGGTGAAGTAATCAATGATTTTGCTTTCACCATGATCATCGGAGTCATCGTCGGAACATACTCTTCTATCTATCAATCATGTTCAATTCTCTATTTTTGGAAAATAATATTTAAGCCCAAAAAAGGTTTAGGAAAGTGAATATTTTATACTTGTCAAAAAGATTATTTTCATTTATACTTTGGTTTTAAATAAAGATTTATATGAGGTATGAAAATGGCTGAAAAAGTTAGGTCGAAGAAAAATGAAAAAATCCCTGATATTTTCAAGGACTCATTTTTCCTCGCTGACAAGAGTAAAGGAAGAAAAGCGATTGCTTTTCCCATTGCCTTCCTTTTGCACGCACTTATCATTATAGTCATGATTACAATTCCACTAATGAGTACTTCAAACATGCCTACTGTGGAAGTTTTCAGTGCATTTCTTGCTCCTCCTCCACCTCCACCACCTCCTCCTCCACCTCCTGCTAAAAAACGCTCCAGTAAAAGAACACATACTCGTATCAAGCCTGTCCAGGCCAAAACTACCATTAAACCCGGCCAGCTCGTTGCTCCAGTCGAAATACCAGACGAAATCGCAGAAGAAGAACTCTCAGACATCGGTATCGAAGGCGGAGTGGAAGGCGGTGTAGAAGGCGGAGTCGTAGGTGGAGTCCTGGGCGGAGTCGTAGGTGGAGTCCTGGGCGGCGTCGTAGGTGAGGTCGAAGCTCCTGTAAGGGTTATGGGCGAAATTAAAGCACCAAAATTAATCAAAGAAGTAATACCCATATATCCAGATATAGCACGCCAAGCAAGAGTCGAAGGAATCGTCATTATCGAGGCTGAAACCGATATCTACGGCAGGGTTAAAAGAGTAAAAGTCCTCAGGTCTATCCCGCTCCTCGACCAAGCAGCAAAGGATGCTGTCCGGCAGTGGGTCTATGAACCTATGGTTATCAACGGCCGCCCAAGAGGCGTTATCTTTGTAGTTACCGTAACTTTTCAGTTAAAATAATAAAAAACTATAAATGACTTTTTAGAATTAAAAGGAGGTACGTAAAATGGAATTTGGTCTGATTGCGATGTGGACTCAAATGGGAGCAGTCGCTAAAACTGTAGCCACTCTCTTGATTTTTCTTTCTATCATCACTATCTATCTTTTCATTGAAAGGCAGGTAGTGTTTTCCAGAGCAAAAAATAAGTCTAAACAAGTTGCCCCAAAGATTGCTGACCTATTGAAAAGCGGAAAGATGCAGGAAGCCTTGAATCTTTCTTCCAAGAATGAATACAGAGGAAGCCATTTAGCCCGAGTCTCAGCTGCTGGGATTAAGGAGTTCTTGGAGGGAAAAGAAGTAAATCTTAATCTTGAAGAACAGATATCTACAGCACAAAGAGGTTGTGACAGAGCAGCTAATATTTTTATACAAGAATTAAAGAGGGGTCTAAGCGTCACAGCAACAATTGCTACTTCTGCCCCATTTATCGGGCTGTTTGGAACAATTTTCGGTATCATTAATGCATTCCGTGGAATGCAATTAACCGGTTCTGGTGGAATTGGTGCTGTTGCAGGCGGAATCTCAGAAGCATTGATCACAACAGCATTTGGAATAGGCGTTGCCATTATTGCACTCTGGTGTTATAACCTTATGAACACAAAGACAGAAGTTTTCCACGCTGAAATGGCCAACACCAGCTCTGAAATTGTTGACTTCTTTATCCGGGAAACAACAAAGGAAGCATAATCATTTTAACAAAATTAAACAGAGGTAAAATATGGCAAACGGAGTAACAGACGAAAACAAAGTCAAATCCGAACCTAACGTAGTCCCTCTCGCTGACGTTCTTCTTGTGATTCTCATCATTTTCATGATAGCAACGCCAGCAATAAAAAAAGGCGTGGATGTCAGACTTCCCACAGTACTTAACAGCATCGATATGCCAGATACAACACCGCTAGTGCTCTCCATAAAGAAAGACGGCACTATTTATGTAAACGAGGACAAAGCTACAATGGAAACTCTTCCGACAATGCTGGATGATGTTCTTATGACCATCAGTGATAACAAACTTTATTTAAAAGCCGATCAGGATTTAGAATACGGAATCATCGTGGATGCTATACAAATCATAAAAGATGCCGGAATAGAAATTTTAGGTATTATTGCCGAAAAGAAAACAGAGACAATCGAGTAATTAAATTTTGACTTCAATATTTTGGTTTATAAAAGGGTAAGGAAAGATATTTTTCAACTTCTTCCTTACCCTTTGGTTTTATCATAAGTACTTTTCCCCAAAGTTCACTACTTTCCATACAAAAATATAAAGGTACTCTTCCCCCACCATTTCTGTTTATCAACCTGACAATCTTCCTGTAAAGCTGGAAGCGGATAGCTTTAAAATACCTGAACTTGCCATCTTTTCCTCGGATAAACTCATCATAAATAATTCTTGTTTCTGGAAATCTCTCTTTAATAATTGTCTTAAGATCGGGAGGGAATCTTAAACTCCCGAGACTAATCCAGGCAATCTTTAAAGGATTGATTCTCCCAAACAATTCATTTATAACCTCCGAATAACCTTCTTCCCATCCCGCATAACGAATTATGGGGTCAAAATGAAAAGCCACTCTATAACCCTTTTTTTCCACCTTCCTGGCTGCCTCAATTCTATCATTTACGGAAGGGGCATTCTTTTCTTCCTCGCAGGCTATTTTATTGGAGTTTAAAGACCAGGCAATAACAATATTATCCGCTGGTTCGATTTCCAGGATATTCTTTATATTCACTGTTTTTGTCTTCAGTTCAAATATGGCATTCTTTCTACTTCTGAAATAATAAATTAAATCTTTAGAGCGCTCGGTAATATGATCCAGAACTAACGAATCTCCAAGTTCCCCAGTCCCTATACGAAGGATATGCTTCCTATTCCTATATAAAAAAGTATCCAGCTGATCCCACAGGTCTTTTGTGTTTACATGAACAGTTATCATGGGATTTGATAAATAATGCTGGAGAATACAGTAAGAACAATCCAGAGGACAGTTAATATCTAAATTGATAATAAAATAGTTACAGCCTATGTAATTAGGAGTACATGGGCAGGGTTTGACAAATTCTCCTTTTTGCTTAGTAATCAAAAGGTACTTTTTCCCTTCTTTCCCAGGATCTTTCGACAATTTTATTTCTTCAATTAAATCCTGAGAGTTTTCTATAATCTCATAAGGAATTCCCTGGGTGTTCTTAATAATTTTTCTTGTCAGAGGATAATCAAGACTGTCTTTTTCAATAAAGATCTTTTTCGGAAAATATTCTTTTTTATTCATCCATGTCCAATTTGAACATATCAGAAAATTCTTCTTTGGAGGATAATTTTTGAAGCTCATCTAATTTTTTTCTGAACTCTTCCATATTTTTAAAATTGAAGTTAACAGATATCTCTTCGCCTTCAAAATATTTTGAAGGGCTGATCGAAATTTCCTCAGGCCAGCAAATTTTTTTCAGAACAGAATCAAATGATTTTGTCCAGGAAAAAAGTGTAGGGTATCTTTTTCTCTTCAAGATCAGCCGGATTTTATCGGCTTTTTGGAGAGAAGATAAATTTTCAGCCACCTTTATATCCATTATGTCCCTTGATAGAAGAAATTTCCAGGCAGGCATATTATATTTTCTGCATATTTCAAGAATATCTTCTAGGATTTCTTTTATTTTATTCTGACTGAGACACGATAGCAGAGGCAGTAGAATCCTCCTCTCCCAGCTACTAAATTCAGTCAATAACTGCAAAGAAACAAATGCGGTATTCTTCTCGAGAACAAGCTTTTTAATTTCAGGTTCAAACTCAAAAGCAGCCAAGTATACATCCAAATGAGAACGAGTTGACGGGATATTAATAAGGGGGAAATATTTTTTAATAATACTATTTTCATCTTCTCCGAATTTTTTGAGTCTGCCTACAACCTCAGCTTTTTCAATGGTGTTATAACTTCTTGTTGCTAGATTTTCATAAAATGACATCTTAAAGGTCTTTAAATCATTTTTCTCATCAAGCATATAAACAGGAATCTGCGAAAAAGAAAGGCTAATGTATCCAAGAACTCTTTTCCATCCTGATACAAGGATAATATGAGGCTCACGCAAAGTGACGATCGGAGGGTTTACCAAGCCAATTTTTTTCAGGGAAAGAATAATCTTGTCTAGATTTGAATGATAAGAAATACGAAATCTTTCGTCTTCAAGATTAATTTTGTTTAAAGGTATTTTCAGTTTTCTCATGACTCATATTCTAACCTGAATTATTTAAAAAAACACTAGGTGCTTTTTACAGATTTGAGTTTTTAGTCCATCTTTGCTATCTTGATTCCTTCAAAAGGAAAGAAATAATTGAAACAAGAAGGCATTTTTAAACCTAAATCTTTTAAAGAATTTAGACAAAAAAAGGTTATTTACATCCCTGTTGATTCTCATTCTCTGACTATCCGAAAAGCCATAATAAAATCAACGCTCAAAGAGAAAAACATTCCAGCTGCACATTTGTTTCTCCTTGACAACAAGGTAGTTCTTTATCAATGCATTGGAGCTCCTGCTGCTGTCCTTTCCCTGGAAAGACTTATCGCTTCAGGAGCTCGAGAGATCATCATTCTCTCTTTTTGTGGATCGCTTACTACTGATGCTAAAATAGCAGATGCAGTCAGCATTACCAAAACACTCTCAGATGAGGGAACATCAAAGCATTATTTCTTAAGAAGAAAGGTCTTTTATCCTTCCCCTGTTCTAAGAGCCAGCCTCGAAAATACTCTTCATGCCATGAACCTGCCCTTTATTAATGGGGCCATTGTGTCCACAGATGCACCCTATCGTGAAACTCAATCCTGGCTGGATCAAAAGCAAAAACGTGGGATAGGTTTCGTAGATATGGAAGTCTCGGCAGTATTCGCTCTTGCAGAATATTATGGAATTCATGCCGCAGCCTTAATGCTCGTAAGCGACAAGCTGACAAAAAGCCGGCATATGAACGGATTCAGCTATCTCAGACTCAATAAAAACATTGGAAAATATTTCCTCCCTTTTATAACCTGATTAGAAGGAGTTAACATGAAACACAAAGCTCTAATAACACGAAAGGTCCTGCCAGAAGCACTGGATTATCTGAAGAAACATGTCGACTTTGAGATAGGGGCAGTAGGTCGTAATTTAACAAAAGAAGAAATCACTGAAAAAATCAAGGATAAAGAAGGGCTTCTTTCCCTCCTTGTAGATAACATCGACCAGGAGGTAATTGATGCTGCACCTTCCTTAAAAATCATTGCAAACTGCGCTGTGGGCTACAACAATATCGATATAGATTATGCTAAAAAAAGAGGACTCCTTGTTACCAATACACCTGGAGTACTGACAGAAACGACAGCTGACCTGACATGGGCACTTATTTTTTCTGTAGCACGTAGAATCCCACAAGCTGATGCATTCACAAGGCAGAAAAAATATAAAGGATGGGAACCGGACCTTTTTTTAGGCAAAGAGGTCACAGGAAAATCTTTGGGGATCATAGGAATGGGTCGAATAGGAAAAGCCGTCGCATTAAGAGCCAAAGGCTTCAATATGAAAACCACTTACTTTGACCCTCAAAGGCTCTCTAACAAAGAAGAAAAACTTTATAAAGCTAGGCTGCTTTCCCTGGATAAGCTTTTAGCATCTTCCGATATTGTAAGCATTCATACTACGCTTACGCCTCAGACTTATCATATGATCTCAAAAGATCAACTAGCATTAATGAAAAAAGATTCTATTCTTGTAAATGTCTCAAGAGGGCCGGTTATCGATGAAAAAGCTCTGGCAGATGCTCTGAAAAAAAGATATATTTGGGGAGCTGGCCTGGATGTATATGAAAGAGAGCCGCAAATCGAGGAAAAGCTTCTTTCTCTCGATAATGTTGTTCTCCTTCCACATATCGGAAGCGCCAGCTATGAAACACGCCTCAAAATGGCCATGATGGCTGCAACAAATCTCGTGCAGGGACTCACAGGACAAACGCCGACAAATCTCGTTACATAACCAGTTTTTCTTAAATGCTGCTTTTTGACACAGGTTTTCAATCAATTGATTTGGTCCGACCCAAAATTTTAACACTTTCAGGTAGAACTTCGTTCATACTGCCGGATCTATAACCGCTAAGATCAAGCGTTATATATGTATACCCAATTCTCTTGAGATTTGAGGCAATGTCTTTTCTGACACTGGGATTTACCGCCTTTGAAATTTCTTCTTTACTAATTTCAATCCTGGCAATCTTGCCGTGATGTCTTACTCTAATCTGAGAAAAACCCAGTGTTTTTAAATGCTTTTCTGCCATGGCAACCTGTTTCAGCCTTTTCTCATTAATTTCCATGTTGTAAGGAAAACGAGTAGAAAGACATGTTGAGGACGGTTTATTCCAGGTAGGAAGATTTAAATCCTTAGAAAGCGTCCGTATTTCTTTCTTAGTCAGTTTTGCGTCTCTCAAGGGTGAATACACACCCAGCTCTCTGGTAGCCCTGGCCCCCGGTCTGAAATCAGCCGTATCTTCAAAATTAGCCCCATCAAGAATATAAGATATGCCTTCTGCGGCTGCAATCTCCTTTAACATTGAAAACAATCCTTTCTTGCAGTAATAACATCTTTGAGGAGAATTCTTCACAAAATCGGGATTTTCAAGCTCCCTTGTACGGATAATACGATGTCTGACATTCAATTCCTGAGCCAGTTTCAAAGCCTCTTGTTTTTCTTCTTCTTTAAATATTTCCGAACTTGCAATTACAGCCAAGACACCATCTCCCAAGCTGTCGCGGGCAACTTTTAAAAGAAAAGTGCTGTCTACTCCACCAGAGAAAGCTACAAGGACATTCTCCATGCGTTCTAATATCCTTTTCAAATTTTCATACTTATCCTGAATATTCATGAGCTTTGTGTGTTTTTTGCCAGTGATATTACCTCTTTTACAAACTCATCAACTATCTCATTCTCTTTTACACTACGGTAAATCTCTCCCTTCTTAAAAATTACAGCTTTCCCTATTCCGCAAGCCAACCCAATATCAGCTTCTTTTGCTTCCCCGGGTCCGTTTACCATACAGCCCATCACAGCCACGTTAATATACTCTTTTACAGAAGCCAGGCGTTTCTGAATCTCTCCGGAAATTTTAAGCAGGTCAACCTCACACCGACCACAAACAGGACAGGAAATGATGTTTGGCCCACGAAAACGGATTCCCAGGCTTGACAGGATGTGGTAGCCGACTCTTACTTCTTCTTCAGGAGGGGCAGTAAGAGAGATTCTGATAGTGTCGGCCAACCCCTGGCTTAAAAGAAAACCCATGCCCACTGAGGACTTAACAGTTCCGGGAATTAAAGTTCCTGCTTCTGTTATCCCTGCATGAAAAGGATAATCTACTTTTTCAGCCAGAAGCTTGTAAGCTCTGATTGTCCTAAAAATATCAGATGCCTTCATCGAAATCTTGATCAGTGTAAAATCCAGGTCTTCAAGTATCCGCACATGACCAAGTGCACTTTCGACCATAGCTTCTGGAGTGGCCCTACCATACTTCCAGAGAAGGTCTTTTTCCAAAGAGCCTGAATTTACACCGATTCTTATAGGAGTGGCTTTTTCTCTTGCAGCACGGACAACTTCTCTCACATTTTCTTTAGAACCAATATTACCCGGGTTTATACGCAGCCCGTCAACTCCCTTCTCAATAGAAGCTACAGCCAACCTATAATCAAAATGAATGTCGGCTATTAGAGGAACTTTACTATTCTTCCTAATTTCTCCAAGGGCATTTACAGCTTCTTCATCAGGGACAGCAAGGCGTACTATCTCACATCCTGCTTCCTCCATTTTGTGAATTTGCCGTAAGGTTGCCTTTATATCCCTGGTATCGGTTTTTGTCATGGACTGTACTGCGATTGGAGCTTGCCCTCCTATTGGCACACTACCGATTTTTATTTGTCGTGTCTTACGGCGGATAAAATCAAAGTCTGATTGAGGCTGAAAACTTAATTGCTTAATATTGTTCTCTTTATCCATGGTCAAAACATCAAACCTTAAGGTCAGATATTAAATGCTGTTTTTCATCCATGATGTCAATTTCAAAACCTAATATTTATTTATTTTAACTTTTAAACTACAAACCTTCAACCAATAACGTAGGTTATTCATAAAAATTGCTGATAATAGATTTAATTTATATTATCGATATGATAGAGGATAAACTACTTCTGAGGGTTTCATGGGGAACGATGAAATTTATGCTTAATTGTTATAATCTATCAGCAATTTTTATGAATAACCCAGGAGAATTTGAGGGGATGGAGGAAGCGACATTAAAAGATTTAGCCTTTCTGAGTCGATCTTCGAGGGAACCCGCGAAGTCGGGCCTGATGGATGTGTGAGCACTGTATAATCAAAAGGGCGGTGTTAATGATAGCTCGGGGACAATCAAGGCATTGCTTAAGATAAACATGCGGAGTTCCAGCAGAGCCGAGAAGATCGGGAGGAAATGCCGTTAAAAATCTTAGTGGAGCGCAAACATGCCCTCAAATTCAGGTTAATTTGAAGAATACCCTTGACAATGAAAAATTATATCTGTTATAAATTTGTTTTAATAATATTTGTAATTATAATATATTTTTTTTGGTTATGAGGAGGAATTATAAAATATATAATCTTTAACGCATTTACTATCAAATACCTCCCAACCAAATTTTAAATCTAACTGACATTATGAACATTAGCAAAAATATAATCTACAATCATTTGGAGGAAAACCTGTGAATATCGAAACACAAAAAGTTAAGTCTTTCATAGCAAAACACAACTCTGAAAAAAAAGCTCTAATATCAATTTTACAGGATATCCAGAAAGAATATAACTATCTTCCCCAGGAAGCATTAAGGATCATTTCTGAAACTCTAGGAATCCCTTTGATTGACGTTGTCGGAGCAGCAACCTTTTATCGAGCATTCAGTCTCAAGCCAAGAGGAAAACACATCATAACTGTATGCGTAGGAACTGCCTGTCATGTTAGAGGAGGACCGAAAATTCTAGGAGAATTTAAAAGAGATCTGGATATTGACGAAGGGGAAACAACAAAAGACAATCAATTTACATTAGAAACAGTTGCCTGTTTGGGATGCTGTGCTATAGGCCCTGTCGTCGTCGTTGATGGTAACTATTATGCTCAAACAAATATGAGAAAAGTTAAATCAATTTTAAACACCTACAGAAAAAAAGAGAAGGAAAATGAAGGATATCAACAAAATTAATTCAATCGAAGATTTAAAACAAATAATAAACAATCAAATCCAAAAAAGAATATCTGATAAAAAGCCTGTTCTTATTGTTTCATCAGGAACATGCGGGCAAGCACGAGGTTCTTTAGCTCTAATTGAGGCCTTAGAACAAGTAATAAAAGATGAATATTTACATGACGAAGTCAATATCAAAGTAACCGGATGTCACGGTTTTTGTGAAGCCGAACCAAACATTATTATCCAGCCTCAAGGCATCTTTTACCAGCATGTGAAGCCAGAAGATGCTAAAGAAATCATCTTTGAAACAATTCTTAATAATAAGATTATAGACCGCCTTCTTGTTTCTGACCCAGTCACCGGAGAAAAGGCAGTCAAGGAAAAAGATATTCGCTTTTACAAGAAACAAAAACGCGTTGTATCAGGAGATAACGCACTTATAGATCCTACCGATATTGATGACTATTTTTCTACAGGGGGTTATAGTTCCTTAGCAAAGATATTAGAAAGAATCAGTCCTGAAGAAGTTGTCGAGACAGTAAAAGCATCCGGCCTTAGAGGAAGAGGAGGAGCAGGCTTTCCAACTGGCCTAAAATGGCAGTTCGCAAGGAAAGCCAAAGGAGACATAAAATACATCATCTGTAACGCTGATGAAGGTGACCCTGGGGCATACATGGACCGCAGCTTAATGGAGGGAAATCCTCACCGTATTCTCGAAGGGATGATAATCGGAGCTTATGCTATCGGTGCCAGAGAAGGATATATTTATATTCGTGCTGAATATCCTCTTGCATTAAGACACATCTCTTTAGCTATCAAACGGGCAGAACAACTGGGACTCCTCGGAGATAATATTTTGGGGACTGATTTTAGCTTGAACATACACATTTCCGAAGGAGCAGGAGCTTTTGTCTGTGGGGAGGAAACTGCTCTTATGGCTTCCATAGAAGGAAGAGTCGGTGAACCTCGTCAAAAACCTCCATTCCCAGCAGTGAAAGGCTTATGGGGAAAACCTACTAACATCAATAATGTCGAAACCTGGGGCAATATTCCTATTATTATTGATAAAGGCGCCGAGTGGTTCTCCCGTATCGGTACAAATGAAAGCAAAGGAACTAAAATATTCTCCTTAGTCGGGAAAATTAATAACACAGGGCTGGTCGAAGTTCCTATAGGAATCACACTACGAGAAGTAATCTTTGACATCGGGGGAGGGATTCCAGGAGGAAAAAAATTTAAGGCAGTACAGACTGGAGGCCCCTCTGGCGGATGTATTCCAGTAGAGATGCTTGACTTACCCATTGATTACGACACATTGACCAAAGCTGGCTCTATCATGGGATCAGGCGGAATGATCGTTATGGACGAGAATACATGCATGGTGGATATAGCTAAATATTTCCTGAATTTCCTCCGGGATGAGTCATGTGGCAAATGCCTTTCATGCCGTGAAGGAATACAGCGCATGTGGGAAATCGTTAAAGACATTTCAGAAGGAAATGGAAAAGAAGAAGACCTTGAATTGCTCGAAGAACTGGCAAATATAGTAAAGGATGCATCCATGTGCGGGCTAGGACAAACTGCTTCTAATCCAGTCTTGTCCACACTAAAATATTTTAAAGATGAATACGAAGATCATATCAAACGTAAAAAATGCCCGGCTGTAGTGTGTACAGAAATTGTGTCTTCACCATGTCAATATACTTGTCCAATCGACCAAGAGGCTTCTGTATATATAGCTTTAATAGCTCACAGAAAATTTGAAGAAGCCCTAAAAATTATAAGAAAAGATAATCCTCTGCCTTCAGTTTGCGGCAGGGTTTGCCACCATCCTTGTGAAAAAGCCTGCAGGGCTGGAGAGTTTGGAGAACCCATTGCCATTCGATCCTTAAAACGATTTGTCACTGATTGGGCAATAGAAAATGATTATCGAGTACAAAACAACAACAAATCTAAAAAGGACAAAGTTGCAATCATAGGCGCGGGCCCTTCAGGATTAACAGCAGGTTACTATCTCAGCCTAAAGGGATATCAAGCAACCATCTTTGAATCTCTACCAGTACCAGGAGGGATGTTAGCAATTGCGATTCCAGATTATAGGTTGCCCAAAAAAATATTTAATTTTGATTTTGATAATATAATAAAATCAGGTGTAACAATAAATACAAACAAAACATTAGGTAAAGATTTCTTTATTGATGACCTGTTTAAAGAAGGATACAAAGCAGTCTTTATTGCTATTGGTGCACACAAATCAATGAAATTGAACATTCCTAATGAAGATTCAAAGGATGTTATCCAAGCAATAGAACTGCTTAAAGAAGTTAATTTAGGAAATGAAGTAGAATTAGGCGAGCGAGTTGGAATTATTGGTGGAGGAAATGCGGCTGTAGATGCAGCTCGAGTAGCTATCCGGAATAAGAATTGTAAAAGCGTTACAATATTATACAGAAGAACGAGAAAGGAAATGCCTGCATTCGAGGAAGAGATAGAGAGTGCCATTGAGGAAGGAATTGGCATTAAATTTTTAACCTCCCCAACAAGAGTGCTAACTCAAAATGGAAAAGTTATAGGGGTAGAATGCATCCAGATGAAATTGGGCGATTTGGATGCAAGCGGTAGAAGAAGACCCATCCCGATCGAGGGCTCTGAATTTTCAATCGAATTAGACACGCTTATCCCTGCCATTGGCGAAAGTCCCGACACATCTTTCGTAAGCAATAAAGATAAGTTAAGCATTTCCAAATGGAATACTATTTTAGTTAATAAAGAAACACTTTTAACTGACCAAATAGGTGTTTTTGCCGGCGGAGATGTAGCAACCGGTCCCCGTACCGTAGTAGAAGCCATAAGCGCGGGAAAGACAGCTGCAGAATCAATTGAAAAATATCTTGAAGGGAAAAGCTTAACAAAAGAATACAAACTAACCAGACCATCTTTATATGTTGAGCCTGTCGAGCTGAGTGAAGAGGAAATCGAGGAAGCAAAAAGGCCCGAATTATCAAAGCTATCTGTAAAGCAAAGACAAAAGAACTTTAATGAAGTCGAACTGACTCTAACCGAGGAGATGGCTGTTAAGGAAGCGAGGCGCTGCTTGAGATGTGAATTAGAAACTGAAGAAGGCAAAAAAGCAATAGGAAGGTAAAAATGATAAATATGAAATTAAACAATTTGGAAGTCAAAGCTGAGGAAGGGTGGACCATTCTGGAAACAGCCAAATTTTACGGGCTCGAAATTCCCACCCTTTGCTACAACCCTGGCTTGAGTGTCTACGGGGGCTGCCGTCTTTGTCTTGTTGAAATAGGTGAAGGATCAAATACAAAACTCGTCTCCTCCTGCACATACCCCGCAGAAGAAGGACTTACAGTCAGAACAGACACAATAAGAGTAATTAAAGCTAGAAGAATGATGATTGAGCTTATGCTTTCCGTTGCTCCAAACTCAAAAACAATTCAAGATTTAGCTTCTAAGTTTGGAGTGACTCAAGTCAGGTTCAAGATTAGGAATGAAGAATGTATCCTCTGCGGCCTTTGCGTCCGGATGTGTGCAGAGCAAATGGGCGCACGTGCAATAGGCTTTCAAAACCGGGGACACGACAGAAAAATATCAACTCCGTTTGACATAAAATCCGATGTATGCCGACTCTGTGGAGCCTGTATGTACATCTGTCCTGCATGCCAATTAAAGTGCCAGGGTCCAAATGCAGATACAGCAGTCTGTAATGCCTGCCTGGACATCATGGACCCCAACTTGCTTGGATTATTACGATGAGCTTTAATGCTGGATGTATGATGCAGGTCGGTGCGGGACTTGTGTGAGAGAAAAACCTGAAAAAAAAGGCAGTAAAGAGCAGGCCCAAGACACCAAGTGAAAATAGTAAAATGTTAAGCTTGCTTTATAATATTTATAAACAAATGAGTAAATAAGGAGGTAATAATAATGTCTTATTCAAAACTCAACAGGAGTGCCGCCACTCTCACTAAGAACAGGACCGAAGGATCTATCAGCCCTTCTAGCGGGATGTGTGTCACATGCGTGGACGGCTGTATCGGAATGTGCGAAATTGGGAAATCCGCCTATCGAGCCCAAGAAGTCCTCTATCCACAACCCTTTGGGATAATCAGCACAGCTTCAGAAAAAGAATATCCTGTAGACCTCTCTCATTTCAATATAATGGGGACTGCTGCCGGAGCATATGGAGTTGAAGCTGACAGTGACAAGGCTATATTTCCTAAAGTAAGCATTGAAACCCGCATCGGGCATGATAAAGGAATAAAATTGAAACTTCCTCTTGTCATTGGTGCTATGGGATCCACAAATGTTGCTAAACAAAACTGGGAAGGATTAGCCATCGGGGCTGCTATCTCTGGATGCATTCTTACTGTAGGAGAGAATGTCTGCGGAATGGACGAAGGATCTGAATTTAAGAATGGAAAAGTTATCCACTCCCCAGACATGGTAAACCGAATAAAATTATTCAAGGACTGGCAGCGGGATGGCTACGGAGCAGTCGTTGTCCAGGCAAACATTGAAGATACTAGACTTGGAGTGCAGGAATATACCATCGACAAATTGGGTGTTGACGCTGTCGAGCTGAAATGGGGCCAGGGAGCCAAGGATATCGGAGGCGAAGTCAAAATTAAGTCCCTTGAAAAAGCCCAAGAATTAAAACGAAGAGGATATATCGTTCTTCCTGATCCTGAAAATCTCAATGTAATCCGAGCTTTTGAAAAAGGGAATTTCAAAGAGTTTGAAAGACACTCAAGAATGGGGATGGTCGAGGAAGAAAGCTTCATGCAGAGAGTCGAGGAACTGAGGCGTGCCGGAGCAAAATATATAACTCTTAAGACTGGAGCCTACAGACCTGTCGATTTAGCCCGTGCAGTGAAATTTGCATCAAAAGCCAAACTCGACCTGCTGACAGTCGATGGGGCTGGCGGTGGAACGGGAATGAGCCCATGGCGCATGATGAACGAATGGGGTATTCCATGTATTGAAATCTGGTCTCTGCTCTATCAATATCTCCGAAGACTGGATGAAAAAGGAGAGTACATTCCTGATGTTGCTCCTGCCGGAGGCATTACTCTCGAAGATCAAATTTTCAAGGTTCTCGCATTAGGAGCACCTTATTTCAAACTTGTAGAAATGGCCAGAAGTCCTCTGGCTTCTGCAATGGTCGGAAAAACCATAGGCAAGAGAATCGAAGAAGGACAGGTTCCTGTCTATATAGAACGGTTCGGAAGCACTGCTGAAGACATCTTTGTCACTGCGCCAGAATTAAAAAATATCTTTAAGGAAAGGTTCAATGAAATTCCTACAGGCGCTATGGGCGTTTACAGCTATTTCCAAAGACTCAGCCAGGGCTTGCGTCAGATGATGGCAGGAAGCAGAAAGTTCAACCTGAACTACATCACACGAAGCGATATTGCTGCTTTAACTAAAGACGCTGCACGAATAAGCGGTATTCCCCTTGTCACAGAAATTGATAAAGAAGAAGTCGATAAAATTCTGAACAGTTAAATCAAAATCGAACCGCTAAAAAAACATTAACAAAAACGGGGCAGATATTTATTATCGAATCTGCCCCGTTTTTCTTTATTTTTTCTGAGCCAAAATATTCAACCACATATGATTTCTACAGTTCCATATTCCTTTATTAGGTTCTTCTAGCATTTACTGCTTATTTTTTGATAGAATTAGTACTAAAATGAAGCAATCCAACAAAATATCTCCAAAGCTGCAAAAAGAAAAATATTACAGGAATCTAACTCTACGAAATACAATTCTTCACATTCTGCTGTTTGTACTTCCCTTTTTACTCCTTTTTTTCATCATCAACATGCAGACATCATCTCTTATAAAAAAACAGATATACAATCGGCTCTCCTGTTCAGTTGAGGAAAATATAAAAACAATTAAAACATTTCAATATGACAGAGAAATCGACTTAAAATCCTATTCCAAACTTAACATCCTTAAAATCGAGGAGGTATCAGAGTATCTTTCTTTTCTGAAACTACTTATCATAGAAAAAAAGTGGTTCGACTCTATAATAATTGCTGACCTAAGCGGGGATATTGTACTTTCGATTAACCTAGAACTCGAAGCAAATATTGCCAATAGAGAATATTTTCAAGTTTCAAAAAATGGCAAATTTTACAATTCCGGTATATTTTACTCAGACATCCTGAATTACCCAGTAATGATCTTATCCTATCCTCTTATGAATAAAAATAATGAGATCATAGGTGTTCTGGCTGCAGCGTTAAATCTGGATAATTTTTATGACCTCTTGTTTGACCTGAGAACAGCAAAAACAAGCGAGCTTTTTATAGTTAATAATGAAGGCATTCTTCTTTCTCCAACAAAATTGGGCGGTAGGCCTCTAATAGATAAAGGATTTTACGAAAAAGAAGAAAATCCCCATACAGGAGAAAAGGGGATTAAAACTCACACCGATTATAGAGGACAAAAAGTGTTGTGTTTTTATAAAAAACTGCCTGAGAGTAATTTTTTGCTTGTTTCTGAAATGGACTTGAAAGAAGCTTTTCTTCCATTAAAAAGAGTGAATACGATCATATTATATGTTGTTATTCCTTTCTTCGTTATTCTTATCATAATTTCAAATTTATATTCAAGAAGAGTAACAAGCCTGCTCAAAAGATTGACTCAAGACCTGGAAAATGCTCTAAGTGAATCCCATGCTAAAAAAAAGGAAGTAGACTCCATAAACATCGAATTGAGGAAAAAGGCAGAAGAAAGTGAACATCTGCTCCAAGAGTTGAAATCATCCGAAGAATATATACGGAACTTAATAGACAGCATATCCTTACCTGTTATTGGTCTTAATAGTTCGGGAAAAATTACACAATTCAACAAAGAAGCTAAAGAATTCTTTTCTATAAAAAAATTGAAAACGGGAGATGACATATTTTCAGTTCTGCCGTGGCTTGATGACAGAGCTATTAGAAGCATCTTGGATGAAGTAATTTCAAACCGTACACCTCAAAAAATTGCGCAAAAAAACCCTGAAAAAGGTAAAAATATAGGATATTATGATCTGTCTTTTTTCCCTATCGAAAATGGGGGAAAAGAAGTTAGAGGAATTACCCTTTTAATCGAAAATGTCACTGAAAGAAAAAAACTTCGAGAACAATTGGCTGAGTATGAAAAGCTCTCGGCCCTCAGCCAGTTAGCCATGGGCGCAGCGCACGAAATAAATAACCCATTATTAGGTATTTCGTCCTATCTTGAAATTATCTCAGAAGAAACCAAAAATATAAAACATAAAAAAGAGATCGAACTCGTTCTTGAAAATGTCTACAGAATATCAGAGACGATTCGCGGACTTCTCAGTTTTGCACGGCCGACTCCGCCTCAATTTACAAAAGTCAATATAAATCAATTGATTGATGAAACGCTTTCATTCCTGCGCCATCAGCCAATTTTCAGAAAATTAAAGGTCACTAAAGAGTTAGCCCCATCTTTACTTCCAATCACAGCAGATTTTAACCAGATCAGACAAGTCTTAATAAATTTGTTTATTAATGCTGCTCAATCAATGCCTAACGAAGGGAAACTTCATGTCAAAACTTCAAAGGTTAAATTTAAAGAATTTATCCAGATTGATATATCTGACACGGGAGAGGGAATCCCTCCTGAAAACATAAAAAAAATATTTGATCCATTCTTCACAACAAAGAAAAATCAGGGTACCGGTCTGGGATTAAGCATCAGCCAAAGTTTTATAAAAAATCACAATGGTTATATAAATTTAAAAAGCGAATTGAATAAAGGAACTACTTTTTCAATTTTTCTCCCAATAAGACAGGAAAGAAGAGTCCTAATAAAGAATGAGGAGACGATCTCATGAGGGCTCATTCCATTCTTATTGTTGATGACGAAATTCTCACTTTAAGAAACCTAAAAAAAGTTCTGGAAAAAGAAAACTATGAAGTCCATATCGCTGACTCTGGAGAAAAAGCACTCGAAATAATAGATTATGACAAACCTCATCTGATCCTTTTAGACCTGATGCTTCCAGGGATATCCGGGATAGAAATTTTGAAACGTATCAAGGAAAACAAAAGCGAGACTATCGTAATCATGATGACTGCTTATGAAATTCTTGAAAAGGCTGTAGAAGCCATGAAATTGGGTGCTTATGACTATTTACTCAAACCTTTTAAAATAAATGAGCTAAAAAATACTATCCATCGAGCACTTGAAACTCTATCCCTGAGAATCCAGATTCAAGAACATCTTAAATCACAGAAGGGAAGATATTATTTAGGCAGAATTGTTGCTGAGAGCAAAAAAATGCAAGAAGTTATAGACACGGCTCAAAAAGTTGCTCTCTCAGATAAAACGACTGTTCTAATTCAAGGAGAAAGTGGGACAGGAAAAGAGCTTTTAGCAAAGGCCACTCATTACCACAGCCCCCGCGCAGACAAACCTATTGTCGAAATCAACTGTGCTGCTATCCCAGAAAATTTGATGGAAAGCGAACTTTTTGGTTATGAACAAGGTGCATTTACAGACGCTAAAAAAAGAAAGATAGGACTTCTGGAACGAGCAGATGAAGGAACAGTATTCTTCGATGAAATAGGAGACATGCCACTGAGCCTGCAGGCAAAAGTATTAAGAGTTCTGGAAGAAAGTACTTTCACCAGGTTAGGTGGAAACAAGAAAATCAAAATAAACGTTCGAGTTATTGCAGCTACCAATATAGATTTATCAAAAGCAACAAAAGAAGGAAAATTTAGATCAGACCTATTCTACAGATTGAATGTCGTGCCTATCCAAATACCACCACTAAGAGAAAGAAAGAAAGACATCATTCCATTAGTCTTGAATTTCATTCAAGATTTCAACCAAGAGCTCAAACGCTCATATAAAGGAATTTCTCAGCGGGCTGCTCAGGCAATTACGAATTACCCCTGGCCTGGAAATGTCAGAGAATTAAAGAATATAATTGAGCGAATTATGGCTCTCTATATCGCAGAAGAAATTCCGTATTCACATCTTCCAGTTGAGATAAAAAAATATCAGAAATTTCCTGACAGTCATATAACTGAAGAAATCATGCATGAGACATCTTCTTTAACGCTTGATCAAATCGAAAGGAAATACATTGAAAAAATACTCGAGCAAGTGAATTACAACAAAACTCAGGCTGCTAAAATCCTCGGCATCCATCCAACCTCTCTGTTCAGAAAACTAAAATCCTGGAAATAATCTAGTCTTCATTTTCACTGCTATTGCAAAATGCACTATAGCAAAATGCTATTGTTGCATAATGCAAAATTTCTAACTAACTCATTATAAACAATTTACATTCTGGCATGATAATTGCAATAAAAGATGTGTTTCATAAAAAAATATTTCATAAAGGAGGTTTTTAAATGAGCATTAATACAAAAGAGTCAACTTCCACAAAAGAAAATCCCTTCGAACATCAACAAGAAGAACAAAAACATGCAGAAAAAATACCCTGGTCTGATCTAATCGAACTCTTAAAAAAGGAAAAGCAAGAACCAGAAAAAAGCAAAAGGGTTCATTTGGATCAAAAATATATTTATCTCAAAGGGAAAAAAATTCCAATTCTTCAATTTCAAAAAGCAGGTTATGAAAAGATCTTAAAATTTTTAGTAAAAGATATCAGTATAGAAAAAACCAAACAAACAGTTACAACAGAATACAGAGAACCGATTACAAAGGAAAAAATAGAATATGATCCTTTTATTGAAGCCACAATGCAGTTCGAACGGGCTGCCGAACATCTGGATTTGGAACCCTGGATTTACCAGAGGTTAAAATATCCTGAGAGAGAATTAATAGTACATCTTCCAATTACACTTGACGATGGAAGGGCAGAAACATTTACAGGTTTCAGAGTTCAGCATTCTACAATCAGAGGCCCAGCCAAGGGAGGCATAAGATTCAGTCCTGATGCTTCTTTAAGTGAATGTAAAGCTCTATCAACCTGGATGACATGGAAATGTTCCGTCATTAATATACCTTTTGGTGGCGGAAAAGGAGCAATTATTTGCGACTCCTTAAAAATGTCAGAGAATGAGCTAAAAAAGCTTACCAAAGAATACACTCTAGCAATAAAAGACATAATCGGTCCTTATAAAGATATCCCTGCTCCAGATATGTTTACTAACTCTCAAACCATGGCGTGGATAGCAGATGCTTACAGCCAGGGGGAAAGCTACGTGGAACCGGCCGTAGTAACTGGCAAACCAATTTCCTTGGGAGGGTCCCTTGGAAGAGCAGATGCTACAGGGACAGGGTTGTATTACGTCTTGAGAGAAGCTTCTAAATTTCTAAATTTTCCATTAAAAAATAAAAAGGTGGCTATTCTCGGTTTCGGAAAAGTAGGATCTTCAATAGCAAGACATGTTCATGAAGCAGGATGCAAAATCATTGCTGTTACTGATATTTCCGGAGGAATTTACAATGAAGATGGAATTGATCCATTCAAGTTACAGGAGCAAGTCGCAAAGACAGGAACGATCGTTCCATTTCCCGGGGCCATGCCAATTGATAATGAGAGTCTCATAGCACTTCCTTGCGATATTCTTATACCGGCTGCTGTGGAAGGTCAAATAAATAAAAACAATGCCAGAAATATAAAAGCAAAAATCATACTCGAAGGAGCAAACGGGCCAACTACTCTAGATGCAGACGAAATTCTCAAGGAAAAAGAAGTGTTCGTCATTCCTGATATTCTTGCTAATTCAGGGGGAGTCATGGTCTCCTACCTGGAGTGGGTGCAGGACTTGCAAAGATTCTTTTTCAGTGAAAAAGAAATTCTCGAAAAGACTGAAAATAGAATGGTTGAATCATTTTGGGATATCATTTCCATTATGGAAGAATATAATGTGACCATGAAAGACGCAGCTTATATCAAGGCTGTAGGGAGAGTAGCAGAGTCATTAAGATTACTGGGACGCTGCATTTAAACTATTTATCTTAAGACCTCTTTATAACCAATTATTTTCACTTATTTAGTGATGAGGGAAGGGGAATTTCCCCTTCCCTCTTTTGATTTACTGCAAAAATGGATTCCTGAATAAAAAATAAGTAACTCAAAAAGGAACCAAGCTTTGCCATCCGTTGGGAAGTCTTCTTACTACATCATTCAAAATTACAAATACAATCAAAAAGATAAATATTGCAAAACCGATCTGCATTAACACACGTTTAACCTTGGCATTAAAATCTCTCCTGAATATTCCTTCAAGAATCAAGACAAAAATCAATCCACCATCAAGAACCGGGATAGGAACCAAATTGATGATCCCAAGCTGAAGGCTAATAAGCGCTATCCAGCCCGCAAGGGCCATAAAACCCATCCTTAAGAAAGCATAAGACAAATTTGCTATCTCAATGGGCCCTGCAATTTGTCGTGTTGATACTTCTCCAATTACCAAGTCCTTTAAAATGTCGACAACAAGAAAAGCAAGTTTTGTATTATCCTTGATACTCTTGGCAAAAGCCGGAAAGAATGCATATTTTTTAATCGATGACTTCGGTATCTGTCCAATTCCAATTTCTCCTATATCTCCTTTGTGCCTTGGTGTAACCTTACATACTAAGGTTTCTCCATTTCTCTCAATTAAAAAATCAAGTTCATTTCCTGGATTTTTTTGAATGACTTCTAAAAACTGGAAAAAATAAACAGGTTTACCATTAATAGCAAGAATAACATCGCCCGGCAGTATCCCGCCTTTATCCGCAGGCAAACCCGGAGTTACCATCTTTACTTGTGTCAGGATTTTTCCAAAAAATCCGGCATATCCAGTCTCATATTTTGTTCTACTTTCTGTCAAAAGCTCAACATCTATTACTTCTCCCTCCCTATTGACCTCAATGATTATCTTCTTTTCAGGTTTGGTTCCGACAGCTATGCTAACATCATTCCATGTTCTCGTCTTCTTGTTGTTGATGCTTAATATCTCATCACCTATCTGTAAATTTGCATGCTCTGCGGGCGAATCCGGTTCTATCCAACCAATAACAGGAGTTTCATTCTGGTATTCAGGGACAGAAGCTCCTTTCATGTTGAAAAAGGCAACCAGTACAACGGCCAGCAAAATGTTCATGATAGGTCCCATTAATATGACAAGAAATCTCTGCCACCGCTTCGCCGCCCTAAAATCTCCAGGGACAATCTTTTTTTCCTCGCCAAGGCCTTCCTCACCGGGGAATCTCACATATCCACCCATGGGCACAAGACTTATCCTGTAGTCGGTATCTCCCTTTTTAAAACCAATAAGTCTCTTTCCATAGCCAAAAGAAAAAACCTCTACTTTGATACCTACAAGTTTTGCCATAAAAAAATGGCCAAATTCATGTACAAAGACAAGAATGCCAAATACAATTACAAAAGCAAGAATAGTGCCTAATATTGATCCCATTTTACAACCTTTGTTTGAGTAAATTCCGGGTCCGGAGTCTCGTCTCCCGGTCGACATTAAATATTTCTTCTATACTTCCAACATTTTCCTTTTTATGACTTTCGACAATCTCAACAACTACAGTAGAAATGTCGAAAAATTTTATCCTCTTTTGAAGAAAGGCTTCCACAGCCACCTCGTTAGCTGCATTTAAGGCAACAGAAAAACTATCCCCTTCCTCTAGAACCCAACAAGCAAGATTGACAAGAGGGAATTTTTTTGTATCTGCTATATAAAATTCCAGGGCTTGTATTTCGGCTAGATCTAATGACGGCAGGACAGCACTTTCTCTATCAGGATAGGTCAATGCAAATTGAATAGGAATTTTCATATCTGTGGGACTAAGCTGGGCAAGCACAACCCCATCTTTCATCTCAACCAGGGCATGGACAACACTCTGAGGATGAACCAAAATGTCCAACTGCTTAGGTTTCAGTCCAAACAGCCATCGTGCCTCGATCAACTCCAAGCCTTTATTCATTAAAGTGGCTGAATCAATGGTCACTTTCTTTCCCATTCTCCACTGCGGATGATTCAAGGCTTCTTCAAGAGTTCTATTTTTCATTTCATCGATAGAATCGCGAAAAAAGGGTCCTCCAGAAGCAGTAAGGAAAACCTTTTTCACATCCTCAATCCGTCCATTAGCCAGGCATTGAAACACACCACTGTGCTCGCTGTCAACAGGAATAATTTTGGCCCTGGACTCTCTGGCTAAATCCTGAATCAAAGTCCCAGCTACCACCATAGATTCCTTGTTGGCAAGAGCTATTTTTTTGCCTGTTTTTACTGCTGTAAGAGTGGGCCTTAAGCCGTTTATGCCAGTTATTGCAGAGACAACAATATCATTTTCTTCAAAACCGGCAACATTCTTTGCTCCTGACTGGCCGCAGAATACCTGGATAGAAGGATCTTTACAACCCTGTCTGAACTTATCTGCATCCTCCTGCCTTTCCAGGGAAACGACCTTTGGCTTGAACTTTTCAACTTGACTGTGGAGAAGCCTGACGTTTCGGCCTGCTGACAAACCTATAATCTTAAATCTGCTTTTGAGTTTATCTACAACTTCAAGCGTGCTTCGGCCGATAGAGCCGGTTGAACCCAGAATCGAGATATTTTCCATCTTTTTAACCTAAATCCTTTTACTCCAACCCAATAAATTTTAACAAATAATAGAAAAAGGGAGCAGCCAGGATATAACTATCAATCCTGTCCAGAAAACCTCCATGGCCTGGAAGCATGTGAGATGAATCTTTGACACCAACAGCTCTTTTAAAAAGGGATTCCAGTAAATCGCTTATTTGTGCCACAATATCAATTAGACATGCAATAAGAATTACTTTCCATAGAACTGCATCCTTTAACAGAATCTGATGAATAATTACAGCGGCAATACAGGCTCCCGGCAGTCCTGCAAAAGCTCCCTCCCACGTCTTATGAGGGCTTGCTATAGGGGCAAGCTTATAACGGCCCACCAGCTTTCCGAAAAAATAGGAAGCTGTATCTGCAATAGCGATAACAGCAAGGAGAAAATAAACAATGAAAGGCCCTTTTTCCTCTCTTAAAAAGAAAAAATAGTTGAGAGTAAAGCTCAGATAAAAAGCCCCGAAAAAAGTCAAAGCAATCGATGCCGGAAAGTTCACAAGCTTCTCTAATTTATTCATAGAAAGCACAAAATATGCTCCTACAAGCACTAAACTCCCATAGAGGGCTAATTCAAGAGAAAACTCGTCAAAATAAAATGAAAAACCTATGATTACAGCCAAAAGAATCCCAATGGTTTTGTGAAGAAAAATCTTTTTTTTGAGGGGAAGGTTGTAGAATTCAAAAAGTGCAAATAGTATTATTACTTGAATAAAACAAAAAAAAACCAAGCGTGGAAAAAACTGAATGGAGACAAATAGAATGCCTATTATTACAATGGCTGTAGGAAGCCTTTTTCTATCATTCATCTTGTAATTAAGCCTCGAGAATTATCAAGATTTTATCACAGCAGGTCATATTTGTTCATTCGGCCGGATATCTCCAAATCTCCTTTCTCTTTTCTGATATTCAATAAAAGCCTGAAGCATGTGCTTTTTACGAAAATCGGGCCAAAATTCTGCAGTAATCCAAATCTCTGAATAAGCTATCTGCCACAGCAAAAAATTTGAAATACGAAGCTCTCCGCTTGTTCTGATAAGAAGATCAGGATCAGGGACATCAGCTGTATATAAATATCTTGAAAATTCTTTTTCATCAAGAGACTCAATATTTGGTCTATTTTCCCTTACGACTCTCTTGACAGCATCAACAATTTCAGACCTGCTCCCATAATTAAGAGCAAGTATTACGGTTAAGTTATCATTATGCCTTGTAAGCTTCTCTACCCGTTCCAATTCGCTCCTTACTTTTGCAGGAATTCCTTTCCTCTGTCCAATAGCTATCAGTCTAAAATTATTCTTGACAAGGACCTTGTCTTCTTTCTTAAGATAATCTTTCAACAGCATCCAGAGGGTTTTTACTTCTTGTTTGGGCCTTTTCCAATTTTCTTTTGAAAAAGCATACAAAGTAAGAAATCGAACCCCAAAACGGGCGCAAGTTTCTACTGCCTCCTGAACGGATTTTGCGCCTGCGCGGTGGCCTTCTATCCGTGGCAATTTTCTCTTTTTTGCCCAGCGGCCATTTCCATCCATAATGACAGCAACATGACGGGGTACTCTGGAAAGGTCGAGTTGATTCACCAATAATTCTTCTTCGCTTCCGGGTTCAATAAAACCTTCAAGGCTCTTTAACATAGGCTAATTATAGGGGCTCGCTTTTAAATTGTCAAAATGCAGACTTTCTGAAATACGCGGAGTTACAGAGGGCCGAGAAGACCGGGGAGAAAATGGCGTTAAAAATCTGAGTTTAGCGCAAACATCCGCTAAATATTTTTTTTGACAAAGAGAAATATTTTCTCTAAACTTTGAAAAAATGAAAAACCTCTCATGGATTATAGAATAAGCATAAAATCTTATGAAAATTAAATACTCAATTAAGCTTATAACGATATTCTCTTTTTCCATTTTGGCTACAGCAGCCCTGTATTTATTAACGACAAAAATCCTTGTAAAAAGTCCGCTAAAGACATCGGACTGTTTCTGTCTCATCGAACCGGAGAAAAACAAATATTCTGTTTTTGAAGGAGAAAAATTCAAAATACAGTTTAAAATTGAAAATCTGGGACGAAGTCTCTGGACTTCAAGAAGCCAATATCCTACATTCCTTTCATATCACCTTCTGGATGAACAAGAAAACTGCCTGAAATACGACAACCCCCGCTTTCCACTTCCCCAAAAAGTTAAACCCACTCAAAGTACTGAAATAATCATTACACTGAGAAGTCCGCTGGAGGCAGGAAAATACATCCTCGAATTCGACCTACTTAAGGAAAAACTGGCCTGGTTTAAGGATTACGGGTCCAAAACTTCAAAAATCGATCTCATTGTCAAAGAAAAAACACGGCCTGATGACAAGTATGATTTAAGCCTCGATTACGGGAAATTCACAAAACTCAGTTCAAGCATGGATGAGATTAACAAAATTTTCAAACTTATTCGCTTTACATTGAGCCAAAACGAGGTGTCGTTTAATGGAAAGACAGGAGAAGTCTGCGGATTTTCGGCTGGTACTGATTATCCTCAAATCTGGCTGAGAGATGCAAACACTATCATTCCCGCCTCTAGATATTTCTATGATAAACAATTTCTTTGTTCTTGGCTGGAAGAGCACCTTGCTTTTCAGAAGAAAAATGGCTCTCTTGAAGACTGGATAGATTCGAGGGGTAAATCAGACAAAAACACAACAGAAACCGATCAGGAATCGAGCGCAGTACAAGCTTCTTTCCAGATTTTCAGAATTATTGGCCCTCACTGGCTTGAGAAAAAAATTAAATCAGAAAGAATCATCGACAGACTTGAAAAATCACTCAATTATGTACTTCTTTCCCGTTTTAATGACAGATACGGCCTCCTTACTGGAGCACATACAGCAGACTGGGGGGATGTGGATATGGTTGATGAAGATAAAAATGCTGTCTACGTAGACAAAAGAACTCATTGGACAGTTGACATATACGACCAAAGTATGTTTTACCAGTCTTGTCTTAACCTTGTGGAAATGCTTTACTCACTTGGTCAAAGCGAAAAAGCCGAATACTGGCAAAAAACAGCTGATTCTATAAAGAGAAACACGGACCAATGGCTCTGGCAAGAAGATAAGGGATTCTACAGAGTTCATCTCCATGTGGACACCTTAAAGCATGAGTTTAACGAAGACAATATTTTTCCGATGGGAGGAAATTCGCAGGCCATACTCTCCGGCCTGGCATGTGCAGATAAATGCAGACATATTATCGAAGAAGCTCTCAAAAGGCAAAAATCTTTTAGTGTCTCTACAATAAGCGGGACTCTCCTCCCCCCTTACCCGGCAAAATTCTTCATTCATCCCATGCTCGATGACCCTTATGAATACCAGAACGGTGCCCAGTGGGACTGGTTTGGAGGACGGCTCGTCTATTCCATGTTCGAATGTGGTACCAGCCATACAGCAAAAGACAAATTAAAAGAAATAATAAGAAAAAATCTGTCTAATAAAGGTTTTTTTGAATGGGATAACAGGGAGGGAATCGGCCTTGGAAGCGATTTATTCTGCGGCTCTGCAGGTATGCTTGGCAAGGCTCTATTCGAAGGCTACTTCGGCCTTAAATTGAGTGAAAATGACCTGCATATTGAACCAAAGCTCGGAAGAGAATCTGCCAAAATTCACTTCTACCAACCGGCCAATGATATTTTTATCGCATATTATTACAGCTTTGACCCGGACAATAATAAACTCACATTTAAATACAACAGCAATTTCTCTCATAAAGGAACAATCAAAATTCTCAGCCCCTGGCCTGATTTAAATGAAAGGATAAATGACAGGAAAATCCACCTGGATGTTTCTATTGATGGCGAAAAAGCAGATTTTAAACTCCAATCTGTATACTTGGATGAATTCATCATCTTTGAGTCAGACTTCAAAGACCACACTGCGTATATATTAGTTAAATAACTCAGGAGAATTTGAGGGCATGTTTGCGCTCCACTAAGATTTTTAACGCCATTTCCTCCCGATCTTCTCGGCTCTGCTGGAACTCCGCATGCTTATTCTAAGCAACGCTACAATGTCCGCGAGCCATCATTAACACCGCCCCTTTGATTATACACTGCTCACACATCCATCAGGCCCGACTTCGTCGGATTCCCTCGAAGATCGACTCAGAAAGGCTAAATCTTTTAATGTCGCTTCCCCCATCCCCTCAAATTCATCTATTATCAGCAATTTTCATGAATAATCTACATGGACGTGGGTTACTCACGTTATTTCCTCCCAATACAATAATATTCAAAACCATGTTTCTTCACATCCTGCGGATCGAAAACATTTCTACCATCAATAATGATGGGATTTGCCATTAATTCCTTAACTTTTCCTAAATCCATCTTCTTGAACTCATCCCATTCTGTAATGATAAGCATTGCATTGGCATCTTTAAGTGCCTCAACCGAAGAATTACAATAGCTAATACCAGGTGCTTGTTCCGGAAATAAATTCTTCATGTTTTCTGCGGCTTTCGGGTCATAGAGCCGTAGCAAAGCACCTTCCTTTTGAAGTTCTTTTATCACACTAACACTAGGTGCGTTTCTTATATCGTCGGTTTCCGGTTTGAAGGAAAGTCCCAGGACTGCAATCCTTTTTCCTTTTAATATCCAAAGGGCTTTCTTAACCTTTTCAATAAATATATTGATCCGGGCAGTGTTGATTCTGTCCACTTCTTTCAGCAAATGCATATTAGCACCAAGATCTTCTCCGATACGGATAAGAGCCCTTACATCCTTTGGAAAACAGGAGCCTCCATACCCGAGGCCGGCCTGCAAAAAATGGGGCCCTATCCTGGAATCAAACCCCATCCCCTCTGCAACGAGTTTTATATCTGCATTTGTCTTTTCACAAAGCTCAGAGATAATATTAATATAAGATATCTTCATGGCCAGGAAAGAATTGGAAGCATGTTTAATGAGTTCAGCAGTATCGATGTTGGAGATAATAATACGGTCACTAAATTTATCATAAATCCTTATCATGATATCTCTGGCTCTATCTGTTTCCACTCCGATAATAACACGGTCAGGATTCAGAAAATCATAGACAGCCGAACCTTCCCTCAAAAATTCCGGGTTGGAGGCAACATCAAAATCCGCATGACTCTTTTTATATAAGTCAATTGTTCTTTTGATCCACATCGATGTTTTCACAGGAACCGTGCTCTTTTCCACTACTAGTTTGTAATCATTCAGATTCTCAGCAATTTTTTGCGAAACCCCTTCGACATAAGACATGTCTGCACTTCCGTCCTCTCTTTGAGGTGTATTAACACAAACAAAGAGAACATCAGAATCTTGTATGGCTTTATTTAAATCATGACTGAAAACCAGGTTTCCTCTTTCGAGATTTTTCTTAAGGAGATCTTCAAGGCCAGGCTCATAAATATGAGGTATTCCACGAGACGCCTTGTCAATTTTATCTGGAACAATATCCGTCCCGATAACATCATGGCCAAAATCCGCAAGACCAACCGCTGTTACCAAACCTACATACCCTGTACCAATTATGCCTATTTTCATTTTTCCCCCTATGCTTTTACTGCATTTTTTCTTTTATTCTTTATCTCACTCCCCATGTCAATGACTACGAATAAATTTTTACCTCTCCACTCGTAGTTATACACTGAATTGCTTGTCGCTATCAACACAGAATCAAATTCTTGTAATTTATAAAATATACCCTAACTCCTTGAGCTTTTCGATGACTTTAGCAGCACTTTCTTCAAGTTCCTCCTTGTCTGTCTCAAGAAGAATGTCTGGATCTAAGGGTTCTTCATAAGGGTCTGAGATACCTGTGAATTCTTTTATCTCACCTTTTATGGCTTTCTCAAACATCCCTTTTACATCCCTCTTAATACATACATCCAGGGAACATTTGACATATACCTCAATAAAATTTCCGATTTCCTCGCACGCATAAGCTCTGACTTTCCTGTAAGGAGAGATAAACGAAGTAAGCACTATCACACCATTTCTGGTTAAAAGCTTGGCGACAAAAGTTATCCTGCGAATGTTTTCATCCCTATCCTTTTTTGAAAAGCCAAGGTCCTTTGTCAGGCTTTTGCGAACAATATCCCCATCCAATCTCTCTATCCTCAACCCTCGTTTTCCTAAAATCTCCGCCACCCTGTCAGCAACAGCAGATTTCCCGGAACAAGGCAGTCCCGTAAACCATAATGTAACTCCTTTCTGATTTTCACTATTCATTACATCTCCTGAATTATCCAAGTAAACCTGAATTTACTCAACAAACGGGTTATCATAACTCATAATAACTTTAGCAACTTCGGGCCTCATTAATTCGGGAGGAGGCTCCTTGCCCTGAAGTAACATCTCCCTAATTTTAGTCCCACTAAAATTGATATGTTCTGAAGGAGGATGCGGACAAATTTTCTCATTGACCACTGAATTACACTTCTTGCAGAAATAGAAAGACCTGAAAAACAAAGGTATAATTCCTAAATCAGGAAATTCTTCAAAAATATCCTGAGCCGCAAATGGCGGGTAGAAATTGCCAACACCTGCATGGTCGCGGCCAATAATCATATGAGTGCATCCAAAATTTTTTCTAATTATAGAATGAAAAATGGCTTCCCTCGGGCCAGCATACCTCATCTCCATCTGCAAAATGGCAATCACCGCCCTTTCCTTGATATAATAATTCTTAAGAAGTTCCTCATAAGAGGCCAGGATGACTTCATCCTTGAAATCTCCCTTTTTCTTACGTCCGATAACTGGATTCACAAACAGCCCGTCTGTAAAAGTAAGCGCTGCTTTCTGGACATACTCATGCCCTATATGAGGAGTATTCCTTGTTTGAAAACCAACAATAGTTCTCCATCTTTTCTCCTTGAAAAGGATCCTCGTCTCAATAGGTTTAAGCTTGAAGTTATAGAAAGGTGTTGGAGATTCCTGAATCAAATCAATTTTCCCTGCAAGAAGTATTTCTTTCATCCCCTTCACCTTGGCAACCCCAGGATGAAGATCATCAGTAGTCAGGAAAACTTTTTCTGCCAGTTCCTCCTTGCTGAACCCGTACTTTTCTTCAAGATAGAACAAAGCAACCGGCTGATTGCTCTGGTTAATAAGAGCAATTTCTTGCCCTTCTTTTAACTTGTCAGCCTTTTCTTTTTCTACATCAAGAACAATTGGAATCGGCCACGGCAAATCATCTGCAAGCCTCATCTGGTTTAAAACATTCTTGTAGTCTTTCCTTCCTAAAAATCCCTCCAGCGGGCTGAAAACCCCATATGCAATATTTTCTAAATCACTGATTTGATCTGGATCGAGCTTTACGAAAGCTAACTTTCTGGCTTTCTCAAGAGCATCATCTTTCTCTTTTCCTTTCAGAACCCTTTCAATAATTTCACCACCATGAGGTGCAATCATATTTTTCTCCTTTACTAGAGTCACAAAGCATTACCTACCATTCCTAAAATTGAACAGAAGTTCGTCCAAATGGCAGTGGTTATCTATCAGGACTGACAAACTTGGATTATTTTCCTGGCTGCCAAGCCGATTAATCTATATATCCCAACGCTTTCAGTCTTTCTTTTACTTTTTCTTCATCATCCTTGCTGAAAACTTCTTGATTTGTCTGTTCCTTTGAAAGATTTCCCCTTAATACTTTGGTAATATACTCCGCGACTGATGGAAATTCTGAACCTTTTATTTTTTCTTCTATCTTTTTATACAATGAAGTCGGGATAGACACATTTGTAAATTCTTTTTCCATTTTTTCTCTCCGTAATATATTTTTTGCCGCTTTTTCTCTGATTATCTATTTCGATACAGACTTTGGTCCACACTCTTTATCATTTTCTCCATGTCAAATGCCTGTGAACCCAAAAAGTCATAGATTTTTTTAATATTATCCTCCGGATCAGATAGTATATCATTATAGTTTACCATTAAAACTTCAATATCTTCTCTTCCCCTTATTGTATCTTTAATCATCTCGTTCAACTTCAAAAAGCTTTCTCTGGTTTCTTCCCTTTTTTCATCGTGAATCCGTGCCATTTTTTCCATTGAATTCAGTATCTGCTCGATATTCCTCTCCGAATAGATAACCTTATATTTCCCCGCCGGTAGGAACTTTAGACCATAAGCAGTAATCTTTATAAATTTTCCTCTATATCTGTCAAAAGGAAATGTTCCTTCCATTAGTTTATTTATGATTTTCCCGCCTTCGAGTTCAAAATAGCCTTTCGGATTATTATAATCTGACGGCCGCAAATCACTTTTAAAGGAAGTGGGAACTCCTCCAGCTTCCAGTATCTGCATCAGCATAGATGTACCGGAACGTTCCAATCCTGAGACAATATAATTCACGTCTTTATCCAAAATCATCATTCTCCTTAAGTTGGGCTATCCATGGTTGTTAATATAAGGTTATTTATATTAGATTATAAGGCTGTTTTTTTCAAGTTTTTTATCCTTTCAGGCGGACGTGGGTTATTCACAAGCTGGTCTTACCCTGGAATTGCCCAGACTTGACAAGACCACTCTTTTAATGTTTATTATTAGTGAAAATGAAAGACGGATCCTACCTAATCTTCTAACATGGAGAAAATCGAACACCCATATGCCAGAAAAAGAGATTTCTCTGGTGTGCTGGACAAGAATTTAAAAAACATGGGAAAAAGATTAGGGATATCCCTCTCTGTCCGCGGGGACAACCTTCTTTTGGATGGGCCTGGGGAAAAAGTAGAATTTGCAAAATATTACTTTGATAAAATCAGGGAATTGGGAGAAAAAGGATATTCTCTTAAGAAGGAAGATCTTGATATTGCCCTCGATATTTTAGAGCAGGGGCAGACAGACCGACTCGAAGATTTTTTTCCATCCGAAGCTCTCAATTTTTCCAGAAAATCTGTCACGCCAAAAAGCCTGAACCAACAGGAATATATCAAGGCTATAAAGAATTACGATTTAGTCTTTGGAATAGGCCCTGCCGGCACAGGTAAAACCTATCTTGCAATGGCAATGGCTCTTTCGTTCCTTCAGAATAAATCTGTCAATCGCATCATTCTCACACGACCTGCAATTGAAGCAGGAGAAAAATTAGGCTTTCTACCTGGTGATGTGCTCCAGAAAATAAACCCTTACCTTCGTCCACTCTATGATGCCCTGTTTGACCTGATCCAATCAGAACAAGCCCAACATCTCATTGAAAGAGGGATTATAGAGATCGCTCCATTAGCCTTTATGAGGGGCAGAACTTTAAACAGTGCTTTCATTATACTCGACGAAGCCCAAAATACGACAAAAGAACAAATGAAGATGATTTTAACCCGATCTGGGTTTGACTCCAAACTAATAGTCACAGCAGATATTACACAAATCGATTTACCGCAACCCGATAGATCAGGAGTGGTACACGCCTTAAATATTCTTTCTCATATAAAGGAAATCGCCTTTGTTCAGTTCAACGAAAAAGATGTTGTAAGGCACCCTCTTGTGCAAAGAATTATAAAAGCTTATCAAAAATCAGAAGCTGGATCCAAAAAAAGAAAATGAACCCATTACATTTTAAAACGCTCAAATTCTTTAAAAGCAGGGAGATGCCTATAAAAAAATCCCCAAACAATATTTCTTCACTTAAAAAGGAAAAAAAAGTCGGATTCTTCGAAAGACTCGTGAAAAATCCATTTCTCTTCATTTTCATCTTTGTTGTTATCATTTCATATTTTATGTCTTATCTCCCATCAAAATCTCTCCCTATTCCCACAGAGGGAGAAATCGCATCATCGGATATCATAGCACCTGAAGACCTCACCATTAAAGATACAGAAACAACTGAAAAAAGGAAAACAGAAGCAGCCGAAGCAGTGCTCCCTGTTTATATGCTGGAGCAGAATGTTTTTTTAAATACCGAAGAAAAGATCAGGGAGTTTTTCAGTTCAGGACGTGACCTCATCAAGAAACCTGCAACATCAAAGAGAATAGAAGACTTCAGAAAAATAACCCTTGAAAAGTACGACAGGGAAATTTCGACAAGAGATGTCAGATCTCTCATTAAATCTAAATTTTCTTCTGACCTGGAAGAAAACTTGATCAATCTAATCGGCAAAATTTCAGGTCAGGGCATAATCCTGTCCAAAAACCTCTTTATCCACAAAGAACAAGAGAAAGGCCTGATCCTCATTAAAAGCCCAGAACCCGAAAAGAGCATAAAAGTTTCAGGTCTGTTGGATATTTCAGAAAGCAAAGAAAAATTATCTGAAGAAATAAACAGATTAGACCTTGCACAAAATGGTAAATCACTGTTAATCAATCTTTCTTATTTCTTTATCTCTCATAATATAAATTACAATAAAGTTAAAACCGAAGATAGAAAAGAAGAGGCTCGTGCAAGCATAGGAACGGTCTTTTACACAATAAAAAAAGGGAAAGTCATTATCCGTAAAGGAGACGAAGTCAATCAGGAATCCCTCAAACAAATTAAAATAATAAATCAAAACCTCAGTTTAAAACCAAGCTGGTTTACCAATTTCATGGGAACATTTCTTTTATTCTGTTTACTTTTTACGTCCCTCTGGTTCTATCTAAAATCATTTGTGAAGTTTAATTTTGCTCTTAAGAATTTTATCATGATTGGGATCACTCTTGTTCTTAGCATGTTATTCTATAAAGCCTCAATTTTTTTAGCCGACACATTAAGCCAGAGCAGCAATATTTCCCTGTTAAAGCACATTGAAACTTACAAATATGGCTTTCCTTCTCAATTCGGCACTCTTCTTTTTGCATTTCTGGCAGGAACTCAAACCGCATTGGTCTTTGCTGTTATCAACAGTTTCCTTATAGGGTATCTCTTTAAGGCAAATTTTTATCTTATGATCTTCAGCTTATTAGGAGCTCTGGCCGCTATATATGGAATAAAATATTATGGAAAGCAAAAGAGAACAACAACATTTCAAGCTGCTTTTTTTCTGGTCGCCCCGATCAATATATTTATCATAATTAGTTTCCATTTTATCATAGAAAAAATAGGTCCGATTGATATTCTTGCCAGCGAGATTCTGATGGGAGTCCTGGGGGGAATACTCAGTGCTGCTCTGGCATTTCTTTTCTTACCTGTTTATGAAAATTTTTTTAGTTTAGTTACTCAGCCTAAACTCATTGAACTTACAAACTCGGACCTTCCAATTTTCAGGCAGATGGCGCTGGAAGCCCCCGGATCTTACCATCATTCTCTCATCGTCGCATCTCTAGCAGAAAAAGCTGCAGAAGAAATCAAGTTAGACCCTATGCTGGTCAAGGCTGGTGCTCTTTATCATGACATAGGCAAAATCAAAAGACCGGAATACTTCATCGAAAACAGGGCTAGAAATCTTGATATGCACAAAGACCTAAAGCCCAGCATGAGCAGCCTGGTGATAATCAACCATGTCAAGGAAGGCATGGAAATGGCAAAAAAATTAAAGCTCCCCAAAAAGATAAAAGACATAATCGAACAGCACCATGGAAACTCTCTGGTAAAATATTTCTTCGAAAAAGCAAAAGAAAAGTGCGACCCTGAAATGCAAAAAATAGGAGAAGAAAGTTACAGATATGCAGGTCCTAAGCCAAAAAGCAAAGAAGCCGCCCTGGTTATGCTCGCAGATTCAATTGAGGCAGCTTCGCGGAGTTTGAAATCCCCCACTAAAATAAACTTGAAGCGAGTGATAACTGAAATATTTAATAATTATCTCCATGATGAGCAGTTGGACGACTGTAATTTTTCTTTCAAAGAATTGAAAATCTGTGCTTCATCATTTCTTGAAACTCTTTATACAATCTACCACCCGAGAGTCGACTACCCAGGGTTTGATTTTGAAACCAAAAAAAAGAAAAAACCAACATCAAATGATAGAAATACTAAACCAACAACATAAATACCCGATAAACACAGCCAGATTTAAGAAACTGATGCAAAGATTAATCAAGCACTTTAAACTTAAAAACCCGGAGGTTACACTGGCATTTGTAAACGACAAGACAATTAAAGATTTGAATAATAGATTCTTGAAAAAAAACTCTCCTACAGATGTTTTGAGCTTTCCTATTAATGAAAAGGGAGCCGACGGAAAATTTTACCTCGGAGATATCATTATTTCAGTTCCCCAAGCCTACAAGCAGTGTTCCCCAAAAAAAGAAGGCCTGGAAAGAGAACTCGAACTCTTGAGCATTCACGGATTCCTGCACCTTATGGGATTTGAACACTTCAAAGATATAGAAGAAGAAGAGGAAAAAATACAGAATCTATTTTTTGTAGGTGAATATGAAAATTAATATCATGACTTGGATCGGCTTTGGGCTGAGTTTTGCAGCAGCCTTTCTTTTTTCACTGCTTTATATGTCATTATGTTCCTTTTCAAAAATCTCTATCAGCCGCCTCCTCGAAAATAAAGGAAAAGAATACCGCCTTAAAATTATTGAAATCTATGACGAACTAAAAGTCTTTATAGAAATCATGAGGGTTATTTTTCTAATTGCTTTTCTGGTATATCTCTATATTATTTTTCCGCGGCCAAAGATATGGTCTCTCTGGCTATTTCTGATCTCACTAGCAGTCTATTTGATTTTTTTCGACCTCTTCCCCCGATTAATCAATTCATTCAGCAATAAGAAAATACTTACCCTATTACTTCCATCTTTTAAAATGTCATATACTTTCTCCCTGTTCCTTCCTCTTCTGAAAAAAATGAAATCCCTAAAAAAGGAGCACTATGTTCAACATGAAGCTTCGGAAGAAGAAATCCAGGCATTGATAGAAGAAGCTAAAGAAGAAGGGATTATTGAAAAAGAAGAAGAAACTCTACTTAAGAGTATTGTTGAATTCGGTGATACTCTTGTCAGAGAAATCATGACTCCAAGGGTTGACATAATATGCATCAGAAAGGATACAAGTATTAAGAAGCTCAGAACACTGGTTATCAAAGAAAAACATTCCCGCATCCCTGTTTACAAGGAGAGAATCGACAACATAGAAGGAATCGTAATCGCCAAAGACCTTCTTGAATACTCTGACGACAGGCACAATAGTGATGCCATCGAACCCCTCATCCGTCCGGTTTATTTTATCCCCGAATCAATGAAAGTCGCAGAACTTCTTAAGGAATTCCAGAAAAGAAAACAGAAATTGGCCATAGTTGTAGATGAGCATGGAGGCGTATCCGGATTGATAACAATGGAAGACCTTATGGAAGAGATTGTGGGGGAAATCCAGGATGAATATGATAAGGATAAAGTACAATTCATAGAACAAAAACCTTTTGACTATATTGTACTTGGAGATGCAGAAGTAGAAGAACTCGAGGACATTTTCGATTTAGACCTCAGCCAAGACGACTATATCACGGTCGGGGGACTTATTACACATTATCTGGGAAGACTGCCGAAACAAGGAGAACATATTAAGATTAAAGGTTTATCCCTAGAAATTCTCGACGTTGACCAGAAGAAAGTCAAGAAGCTTCGAATCAAGAAGATATTGCAGAGTGATCAAGAGGAATAAAGATCTAACGAATGAAAGTCGGTTATGTGGCATTAATTGGACGTCCGAACGTAGGTAAATCTACACTTATTAATAAGATGCTGGGCCAAAAAGTGGCCATAATTTCTTCCAAACCGCAGACTACACGGACGACTATCCTCGGAATTAAAACCACCGGACAAGGACAGATTATTTTTGTTGACAATCCTGGTATCCATAAACCTCTTCACAAACTGAATAAAAGAATGATGAAGCTTGTCTATTCTTCACTGGAAACATCTAACCTTGTCTGTCTTATCATCGATTCCAAACTGAGTTTCGGACATGGAGATCAATTCGTAATCGATATCCTTAAAAACATCTCAACTCCCATTATCTTACTCATAAATAAAGTTGACATTATTAAAAAAGAAAAAATACTTTCCATGATCGAAAGATATAAAGATCTTATCGGATTTAAGGAAATCATTCCTATTTCCGCACTGAAGGGCACAAATCTGGATATCCTTGAGGAAAAAATTTATTTTTATTTACCTGAAAGCAAAAAGATATTTGAAGATGATAAAGTATCGGATCAATCACAACAATTTTTACTCTCAGAAATAATTAGAGAAAAAATACTCAAGTATGTCAGAGAAGAACTTCCTTTTGTAACGGCTGTTCATATCGATAAAATTGAAAAGCGAACGAGGGCTTCAGATTCTGCAGACAGAGCAATGAAAAACTATATCAAAGCCTCTATATTCGTTGAAAAAGACAATCACAGGAGAATTATCCTAGGAAAACGGGGAATGCTTATTAAGACAATAGGTACCCAAGCACGTCAAGAAATTGAGCAAATCTTAGGAGAAAAAATCTTCTTGGAACTTCAAATTAAAGTCAAAAAAAGATGGCGCGACAGCGCAAATGTCCTTGACCTGATCGAAAGACAATAAAGGATTAGTGTCCCCAGAATTCAGAATTTGAGTATTGACATTGGCTCACTTTGATGCGAAAATTTGAATCCCTTTTTCACGGTGAGCGTAGCTCAACAGGTTAGAGCACCGGACTGTGGATCCGGAGGTTGGGGGTTCGAAACCCCTCGCTCACCCCACCTTATTGTCTGTATTTTCAGTAAGTTAGCTTTTTTTTATTTTTAGCCTGGGTCATTAAAACTGAGGTTTTTTTCTTTAGAATCTTATATTTAGGATTAAACTAAACGGTTCAATCTTCAATTAATTAAGCCAACTCTAACACCTTATCTACTAATTTTTCTATTCCTATAGCAATCTTAGAGATGGTAGGTCCTAACATATACGCAGGAGTGGAAACTACATTATTTTTTCCATCAAAAGCAATATCATCTACCGTTTTTACCACATGTTTTCCGCCCATCCTCTTAATGGCAGCTGCTGTATCCTTATCACTGCCTATAGTTACCTCTGCACCCAAGACCTTAGCGGCTATAACAGGAGCAATACAAATAAATCCCATTGGTTTACCTGCTTCATACATTTCTTTAATCAATCTTTCTACCTCTAGATTTACAGTGCAATCCGCGCCTTTTACTGCAAAATTGCACAGATTTTTTGCCACACCATATCCACCAGGAAAGATTAAAGCATCCAAATCTGAAGCTCTAATATCTTTTATATCTTCAATGTCTCCCCTAGCTATTCTCGCTGCTTCTACTAAAACATTTCTCGTCTCATCCACTGCCTCGTCTTTTAAGTGATTAACAACATCCAGCTGATTTACATCTGGAGCCATACAAACAATCTCTGCCCCGGCCTTATCCAAAAAATACAATGTAAGCACAGCCTCCTGAATCTCGCTGCCATCCTTAACACCCGAACCTGCCAAATCAATGCCTACTCTTGACCTCTTCATTTTCTTCACCTCCTTTCTATTATTGAATTTCTCTCTATAACTTGCCATCACAATGCTTGCTAAAACGAGCATTGCTGAAACAACAATTATCTTATATTCTTTTTACACTTATTTATTCTATCTCTCTCAATGAGAAATTTTATTTACTTTATCCGCCTTTCTAATGGGGTAATATAACTGGCCCCTTTCGCCAGAAAGATGCGCAGGCATATAGCCAGTATACATAATTAGTTCTATTTTCCTATCTCGACTGCCAAGGTCGAGGGAATTAATAACCACACCAAGATTATCAAACGTGATAATCAAATTCCCACTATTTTACGGAAATGGAACCCATAGATAGAAAATGATATTGCCATTGCGATAAGTTGAGGGCGTTTCGCTAATGTCCAGGCAATAAATTTCCAGTATTGCAGTCTTTCTTTTCCTTTTATCCCTAAATACAAGATAGATTTGAACAATGCTTCAATGTAACAGAAATCGAAATTTATTCTTTTCTTTAAAGAGTAAGGCCTGTATACCTTTAAGAATGTTTTAACTCGTTCATAATATCGTTTTGGTGAGTAAATCGTATTGAGAATTTTCTTATAGCCATTTATAAGTATTTTGCGGTTCATCTTTGGAATGAAGTTGAGTGAGAAATCCATGTTGTCTCCAGAGATGTCATTCATTAACCTGTTTTCTTTTTTAAGGCGGCTGTAGAGCCTTGTTCCTCGAGGTGCGTTCAATAACCCAACCATAGCGGTAATAATTCCGCTTTCCTGAATGAACTTAATCTGCCTTTCAAAAATTGAAATAGGGTCGTTGTCAAAGCCTACGATAAAGCCACCCTGAACTTCAAAGCCGTGTTCCTGAATATTTTTGACGCAAGCTATCAAGTTGCGATTCTTGTTAATGTTTTTATTGCATTCTGTCAAACTTTCTTCATTTGGGGTTTCGATTCCAACAAAAACCCTGTTAAACCCAGCCTTGGCCATCAATTGCATGAGTTCTTCATCATCAGAGAGATTTATAGATGCTTCCGTCAGAAAAGAAAACGGGTATTTTTTCCGCATCATCCAATCGATTAGAGCAGGAAGAATTTCCTTTTTAAGTTTCTTTTTGTTACCAATGAAATTATCGTCAACAATAAATACCCCCCCTCTCCAGCCTTGGTTATACAAAGTTTCCACCTCCTCTAAAATTTGGCCTTTCTCTTTAGTTCGCGGTTTGTGTCCGTTCAAGACAATGATATCACAGAATTCGCAGTTAAAAGGACATCCTCTGGAATACTGAACATTCATTGAATTATATTTTTTCATATCGATAAGTTCCCATTGGGGGCAAGGAGTCTTTCGTATGTCTGGCCATTGTTTTGAGGAATAAAGGTGATTGGGGCATCCATTTTTTAAATCATCAATAAAAGAGGGAAGAGTATTCTCAGCTTCATTTAGAACAAGATGGTCTATATCATCAAATTCTTCATATCTTGTGGTAAAAAGAGGGCCACCAGCAACAATTTTAATTTCCAATTCTTTGCATCTTCTGATGACTTCTTTTGCCGATTTTTCTTGAATATCCATAGAGCTGATGAAAACGTAATCAGACCAGTTTAAGTCCTTATCACTCAATGATGAGACATTCATATCAACAAGCTTTTTCTTCCATTCTTTGGGAAGCATTGCAGCGACAGTCAATAATCCCAAAGGAGGAAAAGCCGCCTTTTTTGAAATGAAATTCAAGGCGTGTTTAAAGCTCCAAAAGGTGTCTGGATATTTAGGATAGACTAAAAGTATTTTCATGTTTAAATTCCTGAATCATACTTTCGTGGAAATCCTGAGATGATACCTCTCGGTAAGTATTGATTCTTTATATTAAATTTACAACATTGCTGATTTCTTATTAAATACAAAAAAATTATACCTTATTATTTTTTATTTGTATAGAACTGAACATAATCCAATGTTTCAAGCAAAACAAACGTCGGCTGTTGTAAGCAAAAAGGGGGTTAATGATGGGAACAAAAAAGGTGAGGGCTTTCTCCAGCCGGCTAAAGAAAACTATAATTATTATAGCACATAATGCAAGTCTTTAAGGAGGAAACTTTTACTAAGCAACCATGAGATAATTTGTCTTCCAAACCAATTTTTGAGCCAGTAACTATGAATTGTTCTTCACTGCTTTCAATTCTAGAACTCAAATTTCCGTAATAGCCTTCTTTATAAGGAGGACAAAGATTGTAATACTGAAATTCTCTACGCCAATATTTTAATTCTTCTAGTCTTGGCTATTTTGGAATTTTTTACTGATTACTTCAGTTCTAAATTTCATCCCTTTATAGGTCATAATTCATTTCAGATCTTGCATTGTTATTATTTTTCCTACACCAACGTTTATAAAATTCTTGCCATATTCTTCATTAAACAATAGTCTTGCTTTATCCCCTGAGCAATGGCAGGCACCAACATAACTTATCCCCAATTCTTTGAAACTTGAAATAATTTTTTCTATTGTGTTTTTGCTTTCCCCTGTTAGATGAAATCCCCCCATTGCTAAAAGTAGATTATCCTCAACTACTTCTTTTGCTTTCTTTACTATTTTTACAATACCAGGATGCGCACAACCCGTTATTACTATCAATCCTTTATCTGTTTGAATAATTAAAGACTGTTCCTTTATCAATGTTCCTAGCTCACCGGTGGAATAAACATTTTTACAAATTTTCAAAGCCTTTCCAGCCTCAATGACTTTCGCTCCGTATTTCTTAATTCTATCTTTAAATCTCTTTGGAAATGATTTAGGTAGATAAACAACCACTCTGGGATTTTTCTGGAGGAAACTATCCAATCCTCCAACATGGTCTCCGTGGATATGAGAAAGCACTACAAGATCTATTCCTTGGGGATCAATCCCTAATTTCTTCATGTTTGATAAGAGTACTGAACCATTTCCGCCTGTATCAAAAAGAATAGTCTTCTCTGTTCCTTTCACAAGACAGGAAAAACCCCAGGCAGTTTCTAATCCTTCCATGTATGGATTATTATCGTAAGTAACAATAATACTTAAATTTTTGACAGTATTTCCATTTATTTTTCCTAAATCTTTACGAATGAATTCTTCTCCTTTGCTCTTTTCATAACTCAGGAAGGTAATTATTGCTAATATTGCAGCGATTGCTATTCCTTTTAATATAATTGAATTTAATAATTTCATCATTTTGACCTCTCATTTTATTTGTTCATTTGGTTCGTTTTTTATATTGACTAATTTTTGTCAGACATTACTCCTCAACCTAGTCAAAAAATTCTGTTTTGTCAAGAGCGTCTAGGCTCTGTGTCATTTAAGAATCAAAAGTGCACACTTGCTTATTTAATTTTAATAAAGCATCTATTTTTATAGATATAATCTAAATCCATATAAGGAGGTTTCAGATTATGTCACAGTTACACAAGAGATTTACAGATAATCAAGTCAAAGGACTTTTTAAAAGATACTTAAACAAGCAAGTTGAAAGAAAGTACATTCAGGAGATTCTAGAAGTAAAGAAAAGCTCTGTTGCAACAACGTGATAATGTCCGTTTTATGAAAAATAAGTTAAGGTTCTTATTTACTAAAAAAAGTAAGGAGAACCTTAATGGAAGAGAACATTATTGCATTGAGCAGAAGAGTGATTGAAATGTTAATGATTATTCAAATGGTCACGGTACGATGCCCAATTTTCGGCCGGTCCCTAATAAGCGACAAAATGCGGTAAAATGACCGTTAGAATTTTGTCAGTAGAGATAATCGCTGTACTTGGAAAGCCATGATGAATTGTCTTAGGAATGTTCTAAGTTCTTGAACGCACTCACCCTTTCCTGTTATCCTCCAAAGGTCGGGCCTAAAACACTCCCTAGAGCAACAGTTATTACAATATATAAGGCCCAGAGTGAGAGTACAAATGCAGCTGATTTTTTTACCGTTAAACGGCTCACAACTGCCAATCCGATAATCCACAAAATTAACTGCCACACTACAAACAAGTCAAACTTAGAAAGAAAACGATACAAAATCGATGGGTCCTGTCCTATTCCTGGCAGTGGAAGGAAAAGACTCAGGTTAGTCGATACACCTTGGGTCGTTCCCTTCGATACAATGAGAAACGAATGTATTATCCCTCCCAATGTCGTTACCATGGAAGTCCATGCTACAACGGAAAAAATATTCTTGAACTTTGTCTCTCCTCCCATAATTGTATTGCAGCCTAAAAGAAGCACTCCAGCCAGAATCGACCAAACAATAAGAAGTCCAACAGGAGTAAGCACGATGCTTACGTATTTCATACTGCCCTGCATCATGGATTGCGTCCTTTCCATCTGCTCAGCAGGGATACCCCGTGCTTCCATGTCGGCAATCCTCTCCTTCACTGTAATATCCATCACAGTCATACTCATCACGATTGTAAGGATAGCTGCAACGATAAACGGAAACAGCCACGTCGGTTTCCGAGCAATGCTATCGAAAGTTTCACGAGGGGACATAAAAATCCCAACAAGCCTTCCCAAAGGACCTATCTCTTCCACTGACTTTTCCTCTTCAGTCAAAATACCCTCCTTACCCCTATTTACTCTTTTTCAAGTTTTAGAGGTTTAAATTCTTTGAAAAGCGAGAAATCCATCTCTTTGAGTAACTTTTTAAAGTTTTCAACATCAGTCTGGTATAAATTATTAAACTTTTCCAAAAATTCTTCAACCTTAGGTTGGACTTTTTTAAGTTTAACCTTAGCTGCCTGGCTAATCGGTTCAATTCCACCTGACATCCCGTAAACGGCCTGTCTTACCTGGCTGTTTAAGCCGCTGGAACGGTCGGCAATCCCCTGCTTTGGCGCCACAGGATTCAAAACACCTGCAATGTTCTCAAGTTTTTTATCAAGATCACGTGCAGCTTTTAGAACTTCTTTTGTCTTGCTTGTACGGTTTCCTCTGGCATATTCCTGGACGGTTTTTACTGCCTTCCTAGTTTCTTCGATCTGACGCTGGGCAGAGTTTACTGTCTCCATTAATTTTTGAGCCTTCTTGCTCATCTGATAATTGGCTTTAAGAACTTCCATGTCCACTCTTATTCTGGGGTCAGTCTTAACAGTAAACGGCCGTATCGCTTCCTGACCATCATATTTAATCTTTACCTTATATTCTCCCGGAAGTACGGTTAAACCGCGTCTCCTAAAACGTCCTGCCTGCTGAGAAGCAACATCCTGCTGCATTTGCTCTCTAAAATTCCAGTATACCCGGTTTATACCCTTGTTTTCAGTACCTCTCAACTGGCTCACTGTATGGCCGTCGCTATCCAGGATTGTAATGGAAACTCTTGACGAAGGTGAATTCATCCCTGCACCTCCGCCGATCCGCGGCATTCCACTACGCTGTCTCATCTGCTCAATCATTTCCTGGGACATACCGCTCCTGGCTTCACTCTCTGAATCCTTTGCTTTAGGCTTGCTGGGAATAAGATAATAAGTGATGCAAGCACCCAATCTTTTATTTTCACCCACAAACACAGTATCTCCAGGACTCTGGTAGGAACTAAAACGCCCCTGTTGAAACTGGCATGCATCCGGAACCTTGAAAAGGTGGAGTTTTTCCTGGACAAAAGCTTCGGAAATTTCCCTCAATGGAGATATATCATCGATGACATAGAGAGAACGGCCATGTGTAGCAATAATCAAATCATTCTCCCTTGGATGAACTGCCAGGTCACGTACTGGAACAATCGGCAGTCCGTGAGTCCACTTCATCCAATTTTTTCCGCCGTTGAAACTGATAAAAAGCCCAAATTCTGTTCCAAGAAACAGCAGGTTTTTATTTACCGTATCCTCTTCAATAACATGTACAAAACCATCAATCTCAGGAGTAACCAGGCTCTTCCATGTTTTACCATAATCATGTGTGACAAACACATAAGACGTCCAGTTCGACCGGCGGTGGTCATCAAAAACAACATAGGCCACAGCAACATCAAATTTGGACGCTTCCACATGAGGGATCCATGCTGCAGCAGGAACAGGTGCTTTTTTACCGCTTGTAAGGGACCTGGAAACTAATTCCCAATTCTCTCCTGCATCCTGAGTCAACTGAACATTCCCATCGTCAGTACCTACCCAGATCACTCCTTCCTTCACTGGGCTCGGAGCGATGCACATAATCGTTGTGTGATTTTCAGCATTAGTCACATCCAGAGTCAAGCCTCCGCTTTCTGCCTGTTTCTGTTTCTCAGGGTCATTTGTCGTTAGATCCGGACTCATAATCTCCCAAGTTTTTCCTTTGTCTGTACTTCGGTGGACAAACTGGCTTCCTAGATAAATTGTGGCAGGTTTAAAAGGATCCACAGCAAAACCAGCATTCCAGTTATAGCGGTCTTTAACATCGGACTCAGTCGGAATAATATTCCGGCTTGTTCCTAAAGAAATGTCAAAATAATAGAGATTTCCTCCCTGGGACATGCCATAACCGGCATTAGGATTTTCAGGATCGGGTTCTGTATCGAAACCATCACCCCCCCCAACTGTCTTCCAGAAATAGCTGTAAATTGCTCTTTCCTTCAGAACATAGGCTGGTCCCCGCCACGATCCGTTATCCTGTAATCCACCATATACATTATAAGGTATCTCCTTGTCGAAACTTACATGATAAAACTGGCCCAGAGCAAGGTTTTCCACAAAACGCCAGTTTTTGCCCCTGTTATAGCTGATTACAACACCGCCGTCATTTCCAACAACCATCATCTCTCCATCAGGGTGTATCCACATCGCATGGTAATCAGAATGAGACTGTCCCCAAGAAGTCAATGATTTGAAATTCTTTCCACCATCTTCACTTACAACCAATCGGGAATGCAGCATATATACAATATTTTCATTCGCAGGATTGACCCAAATCCGGCAGTAATAAAAAGGCCTGTTATTTACACTAGGTTGATCATTAACTACCTGCCACTTGAATCCACCATCATCTGAACGTAAAATCACGCCCTTTTTAGCTTCAACAAGTGCATATACTATCTCAGGCTTATTCGTGGAAAAGGCAACTCCCATACGTCCCAGATCTCCTTTAGGGAGACCGTTTTCTGAAGCTAATTTCTCCCACTCTTTCCCGCTATTTACAGTGACATAAAGACCGCTTCCAGGACCACCTGACCTGAAAAACCACGGCCATCGCCTGTGTTCCCACATGCAAGCGATAATTTTGTTTGGGTTGCCTGGCTGCATGGCCATATCAGCAACACCTGTCTTTTCATCTACATATAAGACCTTTCTCCAGGTTTTTCCGCCGTCAACCGTCTTGAAAACACCACGTTCCGGATTTTCTCCCCATGTAGTTCCAAGGGCTCCCACATATGCAATATCAGGGTCATCTGGGTGCAAGAGGATTTTGGAAATCTTTTCGGTCTTTTCAAGGCCAAGAAACTTCCATGTTTTCCCTCCATCGACAGTGAGATACACTCCACGGCCCACACCAACGCTGTTGCGAGGTGCAGCTTCACCTGTCCCCACCCAGACGATGTTGGGATTGGACTGGTTTATGGCAATCGCTCCAATCGAAGATACAGGCTGGGCATCAAAAACCGGTATCCATGTAATTCCACCGTTTATCGACTTCCAGAGCCCTCCAGTAGCAGCCCCCACAAAAATAATATTGGGGTTGGATACTGCAACATCAATAGCCCCTATCCTCCCACTCATATTGGCCGGGCCGATACTTCTGGCTTTTAATCCTGCCAACAATTGAGGATCGATTTTGGCAAACGATAGCTGGTAAAAAACTAAAAAGAAAACTGCAAATAAAACACATGCTTTAAAACTAAACTTTTTCATGTTACCTCTTCACACAAACTCTCTATATTTTTGCAATCCAGATATATTCTATATATATTATTTCTATGATGTAAGTCCAGGTTTTCTTCTTTAAAAATTGCTGATAGAATTAATATAATATCAAAAAACATATGAATTTGAGGGGATGGAGGAAGCGACATTAAAAGATTTAGCCTTTCTGAGTCGATCTTTGAGGGAACCCGCGAAGTCGGGCCTGATGGATGTGTGAGCACTGTATAATCAAATGGGCGGTGTTAATGGTGGCTCGCGGACATTGTGGCGGTGCTTAAGATAATCATGCGGAGTTCCAGCAGAGCCGAGAAGATCAGGAGGAAATGGCGTTAAAAATCTTAGTGGAGCGCAGACATGCCCTCAAATTCATCAGATGTACATAATATAAGAAATCCCCCCTCTTTAATTTAAAAATCACCCCAAAAGGGGATTGCGCTTTTATAAAACTATGACTTAAAATATATAAGAATTAACCTCGATTCTTCAGGTTAAGGCCAAAGCCTAAGGAGATAATGATGTCTCTTAATAAAGAGCAGGAAAACCTTTACAGAAGAACCATGGAAGAGGCAAAAAAGCAGCTCGATGGAATCGATGCAGAAATGGAAAAAGAGATTCAAATAGCTAGAGAAAAACTAGCAAAACTCCAAGAATCAAAAAAATCATTTAAACAAATGTATGAAGCTGGAGCTAAACTTTTAGGAATCGAAATTGGAACTGAAAAAGAAGATGAAGAAAAGCTAAACTCAAAGGAAAAAGCTAAAGAAACAAGAGAAGAAGAATTTTCAGTAAATCCTTGACATCCCATTATCAGTTTTCCTTGGATTATTCATAATAACTTCCGGATTTTACTATCTAAAATAACATTTTTTCCGTATAATCATACGTTATTTTACTTTTTCTAGAAATGATTTCACTAATAGAATCCTTGACGACCTTTCCGTATCTCGGAGAAACATTGGCCTTAACTTCGGCTTTTGTATGGGCAGCAGCAGTAATTCTTTTCAGGATTAGCGGTAGAAAAGTCAATCCTCTCGGCTTGAATTTTTTCAAATGTATAGTTTCAATTCTTTTTTTTGCCGGAATGATCTTGATAACAAACCAACCTGTCCTTTTAAAAACACCTTGGCAAAGCTATATACTGCTAGCATTGAGCGGTATAATAGGCATAGGGATTTCAGAAACACTCTTCTTTGCCAGCCTCAACCGCCTCGGTGCCGGCCTATCTGCAGTTGTAAGCTGCATTTACAGCCCTTTTGTAATTCTTCTTTCAGTCGCATTTATCCAAGAACATATGACTTTATTGCAGTTGTTCGGCGTTCTTCTAATTACTTCAGCAGTACTGACAATCTCCCAAAAAAAACACGAAAGCCACATACCCAGAAAAAACCTCATTTCAGGCATCGCAATGGGAACAGCTTCCATGCTCACACTTGCAGTAGGAATAGTAATAATGAAACCTATCCTGAATAAATCTCCCCTCCTATGGACAACCCTGGTCCGGCTTCTTGGAGGAGTTCTATTCCTAAGCATATTGATTTATCTCAATCCAAAACGCCGTGAGATACTGGCAGCAGCATTCTCACCAAAAAACTGGGGGCCAATGGTCCCTGGCTCATTCCTTGGAGGATGTATTGCACTCCTAGTCTGGATGGGAGGAATGAAATATACTCAAGCATCACAGGCATCTGCACTTAGCGAGCTAAACATAATATTTATCTTTATATTAGGTGCTGTTTTTCTTAAAGAACCCGTGACTAAAGGAAGAATAATCGCACTTTTTCTTGCAGTAATCGGTGCAATCTTAGTAACTTTATGAATAACCCAGGTCAAGTGAGCTTGAAAGTAACCCTAACCGTAAAAATAACTGGCCTCGGCATTCCATCTAAAATAAATGGCTCATAAATCCACTGCTTAACTGCATCTACTGCAGCTTTATCCAGTTTTGGAATCGACTTTAAGACCATGACTTTTGAAACGCGCCCCCATATATCTGTTCTCACACTGAGAATAACAACACCTGAAATTCTACTCTTTCTTGCTTCTAAAGGATAAATCGGGTTAATTTTTTTTATACACTTTGGTGGAATGATACTTCCTGTTGTTTTGACTGCTTGTTTCTCAAATTCTTCTATTTCCTTTTTCAATTCTTTGGATAATGGAGGAAACGGTGGTGGTGGAGGGAGAAGAACTTTTCTCTTGGCTGGCGGTGGTGGAGGTGGGACTGGGAGAACCTTATCTTCCGGGCCCGTAATATGGAAAGAGACAAAATATGGTTTTCCTTTTCTGTCTTCGAATCCGAAGACAGCCATATTGCCACCCAGCAGTGTAATTTCCGTTGTTAACACATTCTCAACCTTATTTTTTTCATCATCGACATGTTCATTTATAAGAATTAAGAATTGACCTTTATATTTCCATTCTTCAAGAAGGACACGAATTGAGTATTCATTACCATTCAAGCGAAAAAAATGGCTTACGGAATCAGAATTCTCATTCTTTGACGGAAAATGCAAATCAGCTTCTGTCAATAAAATTACATTCTGCAAATTAAAAACTCTCTTAATCTGTTTTATCTCGTTTTCCAGTTTAGAGTCAGATTGAATGCTTGCAGTTATGGTAGGCCGAATATATGAGGATGTGACGAACTGCGGTGGATCTAAAGGTTCATGTCTGCTCCCTTCAAAAACCCTGAGCTTTATATCCAGATTTATGGAAGCTCGAAGCATAAGAAAGGAAAGTCCGGCAATAAAAATTAAAAGCATAATAATTTTTTTCTTATTCATATCTCTTCTCCTTCAACAATTTTTTCTGCCCATATAAAAATCATATTAGAATGCTTGGGCTGATAGATAAAAGCCTGTGCTGGCTTGTCCCCAACCTTTATATAATCGATCTTGAAACAATTGGTCTCTTTTAAGGTTGTTTTCTTTTGAACCGATATGTTATGGAGCCAAAGACTCACCAAAACAACAACAAATAAACTTACTGCCCCGAAAGCCAATTTCCATTTACCCCATAAAAAGGAATGTCCTTTTCCCCTTACACCACTTAATCTATTCCTTATTGCAGGCCATAAATCTCCGACTTCATTTCCCTGAAGAAGCAGGGATCTGACTTCTTCTTCATCAGCAAGTCTTTTCAAACAAAGGTGGCATTTCTGAATATGGTGTTGGATCAAAAAATCCTGCCAAATTTTCAGGGGAAACATATAAAAGAAAAATTCAACTATTTTACACTTGAACATTTTCTTTCTCCGATAACGATCTGACTTTTTTGCGGGCCTTAAAAAGGTAAACTCTTACTGTACTCGAAGAGCATCTAAGGACAGAAGCAATTTCCTCGCTTGTATATCCTTCATGTGCCCAAAGTATGAGTGTAATTCTTTCTTTCGGGCTTAATTCTTTTAAAAACTTATGGTTTATAGGAAAGGCCGGCGATGAATCAGGCATTTGTACTGCGGACAACTTCTCTGCTTCTATTTTCAACTTATTGAATGATTTGAATAAACGGCGCTTCTTCCTTATATTGTCAATACATTTTCTATAAAGGATTGAATAGAACCAATTTTTGAAATTTGCATTAAAATCAAACCTATCCAGATTGCGGTAGACCTGAATAAAAGCTTCCTGGCAGACATCCTCGGCATCTTCCCTGTTCCTGAGCATGTTTAAAGCCACTGTCATCGCTTTACCCTTATACATATTCACGATTTTTTCATACTCCTCTACTTCTCCTTGAAGACAGCATTTCAAAAGCTGTTTTTCATCCATCTGATTAGCTTTACATAATTATATTACGCCCGAACTAATAAATCTGTTTACAGATGTTACGATTGTAAATTGAAAACGGAAAATGGTAAACAACAAATTGTTTTGACTTTCAGCTCATTATTTTTTATCGTAAGAATAATAAAAACAGGAGGCAAAAATGATAAAAAAAGCAAGAAATATTCTGCTGATTTTCCTATTGATTTTTCTGTTTGTTCCCGCTTTTGCCGAACAGACAGAGAAGGTCGTATCCAAAGAACCCGGGCCGCTTGAGGATATCAAAGACATCATGGCATGGAAAAATATCAGGTCCCCAGTCATATCCAATGACGGCCAGTGGTTTGCATACAGGTTGTCTCCTTCTGAAGGAGACGGTGAGGTTGTTATCCGCCAAACAAAAGGCGAAAAAGAATTTCGCTTCCCAGCAGGAGAAGCTCCCATGTATTCTTCTGGTGGAAACATATCTTTTTCAGAAGATTCCAGATGGGCTGCTTTCACAATTTTGACAGAGGCGAAGGAAGCAAAAAAACTGAAAAAGCAAAAGAAAAAACTGTACAACAAAGTTGGATTGGTAAATCTTGCTACAGGGAAAAAACAGGAGTTTGATAAAGTAAAATCATTCTCATTCTCAGGAGAAAACCCATCCTGGTTAGCACTTCATAAGTACCCAGCAGAAAGCCAAGCTAAAGAAAAGGACAAATGGAGTGGATCGGATATGATTCTTCATGAGATGGCCACTCAAAAAGAGCTCAATATCGGAAATGTCTCAGAATTCGAATTCGATAAAAAAGGAAAATGGCTAGCATGGATTGTGGATGCTCAGGGAAAAAGCGGTAACGGAGTCCAGCTCCGTAATATGAATTCAGGAGTAATACTCCCCCTCGATAGTGACAAAGCCAACTACAAAAAACTGACCTGGACAGAAAAAGGAGACGCACTAGCAGTATTGAAAGGAAAAGAGGATGAAAACTATGAAGATAATTTTTTCAGCTTAATAGGTTTCAATCAATTTATTTCCACCTGCCCTGCAAAAGTTGTTTATGAGCCGGCAAATGATAAAAACTTTCCACAAGGATTCTCAATAAGCCCAAACAGAAATCCTGTATGGACCGAGGACTTGACAGGAATAATCTTTGGAATCCATGAAATCAAAAAGAAAGAAGATAAGAAAAAAACCGAAGAAAAAAAAGAAGACAAAGAGAAAGAGGAAAAAGAAGCTCCTGACAAAAAACCCGCAGAAGACATTGATAAAGAAGATTTACCAGGCCTTGTCATCTGGCACTGGCTCGATAAGAGGCTCCAGTCCATGCAGCAGGTACAGGAAAAAAGAGATAAAGATTCCAGCTATCTTTCAATCTATAGAGTGAAAGAAAAAAAGTTTATCAGGTTGGCTGACGAACAGGTAAAACAAGTCGTCGCAGCCCCCAAACAGCACTGGGCCGTAGGATTCGATAATAAAGAATATGAATTGATTGGAAATCTTGACGGGCGGCACTATCAGGATATTTATGTTTTTGATCTCAAAAGCGGAACACGTAAACTAGCCCTCAAAAAATGCCGGTGGTATTACACACCATCTCCGGACGGAACCCATTTCCTTTATTATGATGACGGGAACTTCTACACTTATGAAATGGCCACAGGTAAAAAATACAACATAACAAAAGATGTACCTACTTCATTTATAGATGAAGAAAACGATCAAAATGTGGTTAATCCACCTATTTCCCCATACCGCTACGGATGGGTTAAAGACGGAGTGTCTCTGCTTTTGTATGACAACTGGGATGTATGGAATGTTCCTGTCCACGGAGGGAAAGGAACAAATTTAACTGTAAAGGGGAAAAAAGAAGGCATTCGTTATCGCCGACGCTTCCGGTTGGATCCCGAGGAGAAAGGAATAGACATTTCCGCACTTCTATATATCAGCACTTACGGAGAATGGACAAAAAAAGGCGGCATAGCTTGTATCAACAAAGGAAAACCTGGAGCCAAAATGCTCCTCTGGGATGATGCAGTATTTTCAATTTCCAAAGCGAAAAACGCGGATAAATATCTCTATACAAGACAGACCTACAAAGACTTTCCAGATTACTATATTAGCGACCACTCACTAAAGAAAGGCCAAAAACTCACAGAGGCCAACCCTCAGCAAAAAGACTTCCTATGGTCTGCCGGCTCCATGCTCATAGATTATAAGAGCGCTAAAGGAGATAAACTTCAAGCAGCCCTTTTCCTGCCGGCAAATTATGAGAAGGGGAAAAGCTCCCCTACAATCGTTTATATTTATGAAAAGCTTTCCCAGGGATTAAATCGCTATTATTTCCCCACAGCCGGCGGCTTCAACAAAAGCGTGTATACAAGCCGTGGATATGCTGTGCTTATGCCGGACATAGTCTATAAGATCAACGACCCTGGCATGTCAGCAGTCTGGTGCGTGCTTCCTGCCATCGAAGCTGCCGCAGCAACTGGAGTTGTGGACAAAAACAAGGTGGCAATTCACGGGCATTCCTGGGGTGGCTATCAGACTGCATTCCTCATCACACAGACAGATACCTTTAAAGCTGCAATTGCAGGAGCGCCTCTTACAAACATGCTCAGCATGTACAGCTCCATATACTGGAATTCAGGTTCAGCAAACCAACCCATCTTTGAAAGCAGTCAGGGACGGTTTAAAGGAGGTTACTGGGACAATATAGAAGCATACACCAGAAACTCTCCTGTTTATTATGCCACAAACATAAAAACTCCGCTGATCATCCTGCACAACGATAAGGACGGCGCTGTTGACTGGAACCAGGGAATCGAATATTTCAACACGATCAGGCGGCTGAGTAAGCCAGTGGTCATGCTGCAATACAAAGGCGAAAATCACGGCCTGCGCAAGCAGCCTAACCGCAAAGACTATACCATCCGAATGCGTGAATTTTTTGACCATTACCTCATGGGCAAACCAGCCCCCAAATGGCTGAAAGAAGGGATTTCTTATCTCAAGCAAGAAGAATCCATCAAGAAACTTACCAAGGAGAAAGTTAAAGGCATTATAAATAAAAAGAAGTAAGCAGTAAAAAATCAGATAAAATAAAGGCGCTGGCTGTCGAGGCGCCAAGGTTTGGAAAAGGAAGCGGGGCTAAGGAGGATTCCTCTCCAGCCAGCATAGTCATTCATATTATAATTAACTAATTATCAAAAAGTCAATAAACGGGAGGCTCTCTGACAAAAAGTGGGGGAAAATAGAAGTAAAAACTGTTTTTGCAGAGTATAAATATAAAAAAGGAGAAAATTAGAAAGAATATTCAAAACGAACTCTATATGTTAATCTAAGCACTGGAGGTTGTAGGTTTGACAAGAATACAGAGGTGGAATTTATGCATAGAGAAGATGATAAAAAATTAAATTTAAGAAGGGAGAATAGTATAAAAAAAATAGGATTGATTGTGAATCCCATAGCAGGAATGGGTGGAAGTGTTGGGCTGAAGGGAACAGATGGAGAGATATACAAAAAGGCATTAAGGCTAGGAGCTAAGGCTGTGACACCCAGGAGGACGAAAGAATTTTTGTCTTATATCAAGAAGAGAAAGGACATTAGCCTGGTTATTGCACCTGATAAAATGGGAGAGACATATGTTAGAAAGTTTGATATCGCTTTCAAATTAATTGGTCAGGCGCCTAAAGAAACTTCGGCAGAAGATACTAAAAGGATTACAGAAGAAATGTTGAACGACGGCATCGAACTTTTGGTATTTGTTGGTGGGGATGGTACTGCAAGGGATGTCTATGATGCAGTTGATTCTAAGATTCCAGTTGTAGCTGTACCCTCTGGTGTTAAGATTTTTAGTTCAGTATTTGCAGTCAGTGCAAGGGCAGCAGCAGAAATGGTCGATGCTTTTATCGAGGGTACAGATTTATCAGAGGAGGAAGTGCTTGATATAGATGAAAACGCCTTCAGGAATAACAGACTAGCCTCAAAGCTATATGGCTATCTCATGGTTCCCAATGTCAAAAAATTCTTGCAAGCAGGTAAAGAAGCTTCAAGTATAGACAAATCGTCTGTAGATAATAAAAATGAGATAGCAAGATATATCGTTAAACATATGGATAAAGAAGCTCTATATCTGCTTGGCCCAGGAACAACTTTGAAGGCAATCACTAATGATATGAGGCTTCCTAAGACACTTCTCGGTGTTGACGCAATTTATGACAATAGGTTGGTTGGAATAGATCTAAACGAAAAAGGTATTCTGAAGCTTTTAAAGAAATATAAAAGTAAAAAGATAATGGTAACCCCTATTGGCGGAAATGGTTTTATTTTTGGCCGCGGAAGTAAACAATTTACTCCAAAAGTAATACAAGTTGTTGGTAGAGAGAATATAATAATCGTTGGTACCTATGGTAAGATAAGCAAATTGGAATGCCTTAGGGTTGATACTGGCAATTTCGAGATAGACAAACTCCTCTCAGGTTACATAAGAGTTGTAGTTGGCGAAAAAGAGGAAATGGTGATGGAGGTAAGATGTTGAATGAAATTAAGTTGAATATGAATGAGATGCCATATCCTCCTCCAAAAGAGGTTATTGAAGCAGCTCAAAAAGGATTATCAAACTTGAATCGATATACCAATCCAAAAGAATTAGAGTTGCTACGTGAATTTCTTGCTGATTATTCAGGTATCTCCAAAAGGCATATCATTTCAAGCGCTGGCTCGGACTTTCTATTAAGAGAAATAATTCATGTGTTTTCCAGAGGTAGAAAAGTTATTATGGTAAATCCGTCTTTTTTTCCTACTGTTCAATGTACGAAAGAGTTTGTAACAAAATTGGTTAAAATTCAGCTTAGTCCATTAGAGTTCAATTTAGATGTTGACATTATAACTAACGAGACAAGTGAACCCAGTCTAGTGATAGTCGATAATCCTAATAATCCAACAGGCAAAATTCTTATAAATAGAGAGATGGTTGAAGCCATTCTTGAAAACAAAAATGTGTTACTTGTAGTAGATGAAGCATATTATGAATTTTCTGGAGCAACCTTTGCTGATTTGGTAGAAAAATATCCAAATCTTTCGGTCGTTAGAACACTTGATAAAGCTTTTGGCTTGGCAGGTGCTCGAATTGGGTATCTCATTGCAGGAGAAAATTTCTTGGATGAATTTTCCACATTTTTTACATTTCTACCTCAATCTAGTCTATATGCAGCGATAGAGGCAATGAGAGATCCTAGTTATATCAAAAAGAATATTGAGCTTACTATTAAGGAAAGAGAACGAGTAAGCAAAGAATTAGAAAAAATAGGGTTTCAAGTGTGCCCCAGTACCACCAATTTTCTGCTTATAAAAACAAATATACCTGATGTAGCGAAAGAACTCAAGGATAGAAAAATACTAATATTTGATCTTTCAAGCCAATGGCTACCAGGTTATTTCAGAGTATCCATAGGCACACCAAAGGAGAACAATATTTTTTTATCAAATATCATAGAGATTCTTAAGGCACACTCTTGGAAAGGACACAAACCGTGAAAGCTTATGTTGGAAACAAAGTATATAGAGGATTTTTTTAAAAAACCCCTATATCTATTTTCACCACCTTCTTCTGCCTCCACCACCACGGCCACCACCTCTTCCATCTCTGGGTCCTCTGCCTAGGCCCCTTCCTTTGCCTGCTCCTCTGCCCATTCCTTGATTTATTCTTCTTTCTTGTCCATAATTCTGGCTGAAAGTTTTGTCTATTACCTTTCTATTGTTAGATTTTTCTCCATTAAAAACAATGGCTTTTTGTGGACAAGCATTTGCAGCATCTTTTAAGCATCCTGCATTTTCATCTTTTATTTCTGCTATTCCATTCACCATCTCAATGCCCTCTGGACAGATATCTACACAAACATCACATCCAATACATTTTGTTTTATCTATTCTTACTTTCATTGTAATATTAACCCCCCTCTTTCAGTTTTTTCTTTTTCTTCAACTATTTCATTAATATTTTCTCTGATTATTTTAAGAGATTTCTCGATTTCTGGCTCCCTAATGATTACAGCGACAAATTTATTTTTTAATCTTTTGATATTGGGCCCCATCATCTTTCCTACTAAAACATCAATATCCTTTAAAACAGAAGCCGTTGCTTCTGCTTTCTTTGGGTCTCCATGAATTCTTGTTTCATCCTCAGTATATTTGACGTTTTCTCTTGTCTCTTTGAAAATTATCTTGCCATTGGAATATTTCCAAACCTGGAAATATTCTGACATCCCAATATGATCATCTGGTTTTATTATTTTTTCATCATCTGTTCCAATGGCAATAGTTAATTCTTCTACAACGTCTCTTATTGCACTTTGAGGACAATTTTGTATACATAACCCGCAATCAATGCATTTATCTCTATCAAATACAGCAATGCCTTTTTCCACATCTACAAAAATAGACCCAACTGGACAGTCACTCTCACAAATTCCGCATCCTACACATTTGTTTTTACTTACGTTCATCATTTTAATTTTCACTCCTTTTGTTCCTCTTGATATACTTTAATTATTTTAAGCCCTTATTATGGGGTATCTTTCATGATATCTATAAGTTAGCATAGTCCGATCCCCTTTTCTTGATAGTGGTGATTTAAGGCTACTTGCTCCGCTAAACAAATGTGCTAAAATCGCTATTTCTTTCCCGCTTTCCCCCGGGAAGGGATGGTCAGCTTCACTTTGGGTTTTGTATTTTTACTCTTTTTGGCCGGAGTTGTTTTCTTTTGGTCCTTGTTCTTGTTAGATTTGGTCTTTTTCCAATATTTTTCTTTTTTCTCTCTTCTTTTTTGCATCGTTTCCATTATTGCACCTTTTCTTTTTTCTTCCAGCTAAAGCCTCCATATTTGGAGATTGGAAGCTGGAAACATGTTCCATTGAATCCGCAGCCGGCAATTATTGGTCCAATGCCTGGGCTTTTTCCTTTTTCGCTTTCCTCTTCTCCTTTAAGGTTCTCTTCGGTTTCTTCTTGTCCTGGACTCTTTTCTTGTCTCTGCTTTTAGCCATGTGACTGCTCCTTTACCGGATAGTAATCTTCATACTTTTCCGGTGATATATCATGCCATCCTAGGCAAATTACAATTATTCTAACATACTTCTCAATCCAGACCAATGATAATAGGATTCAATCACGGCCGAGGATTTTATAACAATGCTGTACCCAGACACAAAGAGATCAATAAAATCACAGCTAAAACAATTCTAAAATTAGCAAAAGGAGGCCTTTGATGCACTTGGCAGGACGTGTATTTAAAGCCGGTAAGTATTGGGCAATCGAAGTGCCGATTCTTGATGTTGTAACTCAGGGACATACTAAGAAAGATGCTTTCGTGATGATTGCCGATGCAATCGAATCTCTAGCAAATAAAAAGGAATTCAAGATCGAGGTCTATCCAGGAAAGGATTCTTACTTTGAAGTCGGCTCTGCAGACGTGGCCGGTTTGACTGCTTTTTTGCTCCGCAGGCAAAGAGTGAAACATGGTCTTACACTGGTGGAAGTTACCAGGCGTTTAGGAGCAAAGTCACTCAATTCACATGCCCGGTATGAGCAAGGAAAAGCCGTCCCGACCATGGAAAAATTCAGCCATCTCTTATCCGCACTGTCTCCGGGTAATGACTTTGTTCTAACAGAAAGCCGAAGGACTTAAGTGAGAATAATGGAGTGCTTAAGTGGGAATAGGGTCAGACCTATGCAAATGTTATGGGAATAGGATCTGACCCTATTTACGACCCTATTTACATATTTACAAAAAAGATTTAAATTTGGTCTTGAAATCCAGACCATTTCCGGTAATAATTTTGGGGATGGTGTTAAAAATCTGAAGGGAGCAAAACCATGCCCAAAAGCATACACGGAATCTTATGATCTACCTAAAAAAAAGATGCTTCCACCTATAACACTTGACTTGACCAAATATATCTAATAATATTTCTATTAAATTTGTTTATCTTTTTCCTATTAGATTTAAAATTTTTATTCCGATAAGGAAGAAAATTAAGAAAATTTCAGTGGTGCCCTAATGTGGGAAGAAACACTTTCTAAAACCAGGCTCAATATCAAACAAACAAAACTGGTTTCCAACTTCTCTATCAAAGAAAGAACAGACCCTTTTCTTATCTTTTTAATTGCCATCATCAGTGTTTCGATACTGACCTTGTTCCTCAAGTTTCGCATCGTTTACCTCTGGTCAGACTTTCTGCAGAGCACTGCCTTTTTGCGTATTGCCACTTATCCTCTTGTGATTTCTGCTGTTATTGTGATTGCTGGGTTGATTTTCCGGACATTCTTCTGGCTCCGCTATAATCCCCTGGCCATCAAGTGTGGAGAAAAAGTCAATTGGCCTTTTATATCCGTCCTTATGCCCGCTTTAAACGAAGAAGAACTCATCCAGGCTTCAATCGACTCTATCTTTGCCATCGATTACCCACCAGAAAAGTTTGAAGTTATCTGCATCAATGACGGCTCGACAGATTCGACCCTTTCAAATATGCTGAAAGCCAAGGAAAAGTACGGTGAAAGGCTAACGGTAATTAATTTCTCGAAAAATTTGGGGAAAAGAAAGGCTATCTATGCTAGTTTAAAGAAATCTCAAGGGGAAATTATCGTTACAGTGGATACTGATAGTCAAGTTGAGAAAAGCTCCATCAAAAATCTTGCCTTACCCCTGATTAATGATAAGAATGTAGGTGCCGTGGCCGGCCGAGTCGAGGTTTTAAATGAAAAGCAAAATTTTCTTACCAGGATGCTTTCTATCCGGTACTCCATCTCCTTTAACTTTGGCCGGGCCTTCCAAAGCGTTTATGGAGCTGTCTTCTGCTGTCCTGGTGCTCTCTCAGCTTACCGGAAGGATGTCCTGAATAGATTCATCCGTGAATGGGTCAATCAAAAATTTTTGAACACTCCCTGTACCTATGGAGAAGATAGAGCCCTGACAACTCAAATTCTTAAGTTAGGATACATGACAAGATTTCAGTCAAACGCGATTGTCTACACCAAAGTTCCTTCGACATTCGGCCAAATGAGCAGAATGTATCTTCGCTGGGCCCGAAGTTATGTCCGAGAATCAATTCTTTTTGCAGAATTCATGTTTTCCCACTACAGATCAAAACATCGCTTCTTACCCATCTATGATTTCTTATTTCTAAATTCTCTTCCCCTTTTCCACATCTTCACTTTTGGCCTGATCACCTATTCCTTTTTTGTGAACCCTTTCTTTATCATACGGCATTTGGCGTTCTTAGTTACTTTTTCCTTCATTCTTTCGCTTTATTATCTCCGCACCAATAAGAGCGCGACCTTTCTCTACGGTATTCCCTACGGCATCATCACGGCCTTTTGTCTATGGTGGATTGTTCCTTATGCTATCCTGACTATGAAAAATCGATCCTGGATGACTCACTAGCAAATCAGACTTCTTGCTTCCAAAAGTCGACCCCATAACATAAAAAAAAATTCTGGATTTCTGCTCAATTGAGTTTTTCTTCAACCTCTTGAATTCAGGGAGAAGTAAAAAGAGCCCGCCAGGGAGAATATGTAAAACCTGTACAATAAGAAAAGCTATTCCAAGCTGGTGAGGAAGGGGTATTTTTTCGAATCGATAAGCCTGGTCATTCGGTATATAGCTGCTCTTTTTTCATCTTCCATTCTTATCTCTAGGTTGAAGAACTCCCACATAATCTCTTTCCCATAGCTCACTTCAAAGACTCGACCTTTATCGCTTTCTGTTATGAGTGTGTTTCCATTCGGCAATCTTTGACTTGAGCCTCTTGATACAGAGAAAAACTGCTGAGCAGGATCAGACTGATACTCCCAGACAATTTTCTTACTTGAAGGATCGAGTTCCACGACTCGAGAATATCTTCTCTCGACCCCATTATCGAAAATCAGAATATGACCGTTTTCTAACAAGGCAGGGTGGTGGGGTTTACTTAAATTCCCGGGTCCCCATTTCCACACCATTTTCTGTTTCTCGAGGTCAACGATCCCCACGAGGTCTAGTTTTAGAGCACAAACCAAAAGATTGCCTTTCTGGCCAACTTTATCGATATTCCTGTCTACGATTTCAATCGTGTTTATATGGAAGATATCCTGAGGGTCTCTGCTGGTGAATTGGAAATCATTATTCACTTTCCTCCTATCGAGCTCCTTCAGGTTACGAGGATTATTCAACCAGCGACGTATTTCGGCGAATTTACCAGTGGGAATCTCTCGTTTGAAGACATCAAAAAGAGAGACCTTTTTCTTGATCTCTCCCTCTGGGGAGAGGATGACAATATATTCATTCAGGATCGGAATTGAAAAACCTGAGACAAAAACAGATTCCTCTTCCCTCGCCAAAGAATAGATGTCTCCATTTTCGGCCACAGCAAGATCATGATGGAAGCGCATGTGTTGGAACCATTTGATGTTTGAATCCCAATCCAGCTTCACAAGCATTCTGTCTTTTACAATGGCTAACAGGTCACCATTCTTGCAGATCTCGACATGCTGCCAGGAATCATCTTCGTTGATCTTCCTTTCCCACGTATGCAAGATCCTTCCCTGCATGTCCATAAGATGAGCCATGGAGAGGTTTCTTGAATTGTAGAGGTTTATTCCCTTACAAGACCGCCTCTGGTCATATTGGGTTACGCCTGACTTTTGAATATTTTTCCCTGCCGGAACCCAAGTCAGATAAGGTAAGGACTTCAGATTTTCTGTGGAATCAAGCTGCCGAGATTTTTCATTGTCTGCGGTGAAGAAGACGATAAAAACAAGGGTAGCTATGATAGCGCTGATGAATGATATTACTATGACTTTTCTCATCAATCCATTTTCTTATTATATCTGAATTTCAGGAATCATATACATCTAAAATTTAAAAATATTAGTATCTTTTTTCCCGTCCCAGTGTATTAAGAGCAAAAATGCGCAGTTCCTCAGCCCCTGAGAATGGCAGAGAGGGAATGGCGTGTGGGACTGAACATGATCGTTTACACACTAAGCCTTACTTTTTCTCTTAATCTTTCATAAGGAGTTTTCCCTCCTAAGGCTGCATGAGGTCTATTATAGTTATAGAAGTCTTTTCATTCTTTAATGATTCACAATTTTTCGCTATAATAAAATATGTGATTGTGAATGTAAGCAAGTTTAAATTGGACATAAATGAGAGCAAACCGAGGCAAGCACAAAAATCAAATTACTATATTTTCGGGGCGGGCAAGTGCTTTTATGTTCCTTATTAGTTCATAATTAAATTTCTAAAATCAGGAAGAAATGTTGAGAGTGATATTAAAGGGAAGAAAATATAGATTCCTTCGTCTAAATATCTATGGAGAGAAGAAATCAAGTTGATAGGCAGAAGAAATATTTCATGCCTTTATGGGATTTGTTTTCTCCCTAAAAAAGAAAACTTATAGTATTCAGCTAGGATTATTCATTGCTTGACCTAAGCTAGGAATGCCCAAAATTTCTATATGGAGGCAAAAAATGCCTAGAAAAATCCAAGGAGGTTTGATAGCATTTATCTTTTTTATTTCTCTCCCTCTACTCGCACAGAAGGAAGAAAATGCGCTTTCTCTTTCCCTTGAAGAATGTATTTTAAAGACAGTGAAGAATAATCTTGGGCTGGCTGTAGAAATTATCACCCCTGAGATTGCCAATCTCTCGGTTTCATTCGCCGGCGAAAAATTCATGCCTGCGCTGGCTTTAAATTATAACAAGCGGGATACCAGCTCAGCATCTTATTCATTCCTCGATGCATCGGAGACTGTCTCCACACTTCAAAACAATTACTCCGTCCAGATTTCCCAGTTTATTCCCACAGGAGGCGACTTCTCCCTCAGCTTAAACAGCAACATGAACGACACAAACCGCAGGTTTCAGAGTATCAATCCCCGTTACGGAAGCACTCTCCAATTCACTTTCAGTCAGCCTTTGTTAAAGGATTTCGGTTTCAAGATGAACCGCCGGGAAATTAACATCGCTAAAAACAATAGGGATATTTCTGAAAAGAATTTTACAAAATCCCTGGAGGACACCATATACCTTGCGGAAAACACATACTGGAATCTAGTCTACAGCATTGAAAACCTGAAAGTGCGGAGGCAATCGTTGAAATTAGCCCAGGAATTGCTGGAAAAAAACAAATCCGAAATCGAAGCCGGCATTCTTCCTCCCATCGAAATCCTTAGCGCTGAAGCTGATGTGGCCTTAAGAGAAGCGGATATACTGGAGGCAGAAACCATGGTCAAGAATAACGAAGATCTTCTCAAGACAATTATGAACCTTCCGGCCGAAACGGAAAACACCGAAGCTATGAGGATCGTTCCCACGGACAGCCCTTCAGTCGTCAGAAAAGAACTTAGTCTTGAAGAAGCTCTGCTTGCAGCCATGCAGAACAGGCCGGACTTACAGGCCATAAGGGTAGATTTAAGGAACAAAGAGCTTAATTATAGTTACGCCCAAAATCAGCTCTTTCCCGATCTCCGTCTTGAGGCTTCTTACTGGAGTCCGGGTATCTCAGGAGACCAGATTCTGTATGAGGAGGGGAACGCTCTGACTGGAAAGATAATCGGGAAAATCCCTGGTGGGGGTTCCGATGCCCTCAAAGATGCCTTCAACTTCAAATACAAGAACTGGTCTGTGGGACTGACCCTCACTTATCCCTTGAATAACCTTCTCTCCCGAGCTTCCTACGCTCAGGCAAAACTCAACCTGGAACAGAGCAGGCTGAGGTTAAAAAACCAGGAACAACAAATATTTTTGGAAATCAAAACCGCTGTACGGACCGTCCAGTCAAACTATCAGCGGACCGAGGCCTACAAGGTAGCCCGTGAACTGGCTCAGAAAAAGCTGGAGGCCGAAGAAGAAAAATTTAAGGTCGGATTGAGCACAAACTACTTCATTCTTCAATACCAGAGGGATTTGGCCAGTGCTCAGATCATGGAACTCAAGGCCGTTGTAGACTATAATATATCATTAGCCAATCTCAAGCGAATTCAGGGAACAGGCCTTGAAAAACAAAACATCAGCAGGTTTTATAAGAAAGGCAGGGAAAATTGATAGTCTGTAAGCAAGAAAGAAAAAAGCCAGACTGGATATAAATAAAGAACACATTTTTATTAGAGAGTAAAACTATGAAAATAAAACTAAAAAACTTAATCATCAAGAGAAAAGCTCCGATAATCATAGCTTTAGTCATCGCCGTTGTGGGGTTCTTCGGTTGGAGAGTCTACAAAAGTCTTTTTATGGTCAATAAGATCCCAGGAATGAGCCAAAAAGGAATTTCTATAGCCGTCGAGATTGCGCCAGTTGAGAGAACTTCTATCAAAGATTTAGGCCAATTTTACGGGACACTGATTCCCAAATCCCAGTTCACCATTGCCCCCAAAATCTCAGGTAAATTGAACCAGCTTCTCATCGATATCGGCGATCCGGTAAGGCGCGGTCAACTGGTTGCTGTTCTCGAGGATGAAGAGTATCAACAACAGGCCATTCAGGCAGAAGCGGACCTTCGAGTCGCCAGGGCTAACCTTGAAGAGGCCAATAGCTCTCTGGAAGTAGCCAAAAGAGACCTGGAGCGGGCGAGAACTCTCCACCAGAAAGGCATACAATCCGATTCCCAGCTGGATGCGGTTGTCGCCCAGTATAATGCTCAGGAATCCAGGTGCAAGGTAACGGTTGCCCAACTGGCGAATAAAGAAGCAGCTTTGGAAGCTTCCAGGGTTCGTCTTTCTTACACCCGGATTAAAGCCTCATGGGAAAAAGGAAGCGATATCAGATATGTGGGAGAAAGGTTCGTCGATGCGGGCGCGATGCTGTCTTCCAACACCCCTATTCTTTCCATCATCGACCTTCAGCCCCTCACAGCCGTTATTCATGTAACTGACAAAGATTATTTTCGGTTGAAAACTGGACAGAAGACAACGATTACGAGCAGCGCATTTCTTGAGAAAACCTTTAGCGGCCAAGTGATCAGAATAGCTCCGCTCCTGAAGGAGACATCCCGGCAAGCAAGGGTAGAGATTGAAATTCAGAATCCTGAGGGAATCCTCAAGCCCGGCATGTTTATCAACGCTCAGATAGAATTTGCCAGACGCGAGAAGACAACGATAGTTCCGTACAGCGCTCTAGTCGATAGAAGCGACCAACGGGGAGTCTTTCTGGTAGATACTGAGAATAAAAAAGCCTATTTCCAACCGATTACAGTTGGCATCATCGAAGGAGAGCGAGCTGAAATCCTTGAACCTCCCCAGATCTCCGGATATGTGGTTACCCTTGGACATCATCTCCTGGAAGATGGTATAAGCATTATTCTTCCCCGGAACATACCTTCCACTTCAGAGGCCAATGTAGATTCTTCCAAAAAGCCAACCGCCGGCGAGAAAAATTCTTCGGGAAGCCTGAAATGAATATTACCGCGTTTTCGATTCGACGCCCTGTTTTCACGGTGATGTTAATCCTGGCTGTTATTTCTGTTGGAGTTGTTTCTCTCAGTCGGCTTCCCATCGACCTTATGCCGGAAATAGTCTATCCCACTCTCAATATTTCTACATCCTACCCGAATACCGGTCCTGAAGAAATCGAACAGTTGATTACTCGTCCTATTGAAGAGGCCATGAGTTCGGTTCAAGGCGTGGAAGAGATCTTTTCTGTTTCTACAGAAGGAAGAAGTACAGTGAGAATCATGTTTTCATGGGCAGCTGACCTGGATGATGCGGCTGATGATGTCCGAGAGCGTCTTGATCGAATAGTACCTCGTCTGCCGGAGGACATCAACAGGCCAACGCTAAGGAAATTCGATCCTGCAATGTTTCCTATCCTGATACTCGGGGCATTGAGTAACCTTGACCCTATCAAAACGCGAAAAATCATTGACGAACAGATAGCTTACCGAATCGAGAGGGTTCCGGGAGTGGCATCAGTCGATATCTGGGGCGGACTTGAGCGGGAAATTCAGGTTAATCTTTATCCTGATAAAATTAAAGCCCTCGGCCTTCCGATTGATTTGATTATAAGTAAAATTAGACAGGAAAACATCGACCTGCCCGCAGGAATCATTGAAAAAGGAAATTATGAAATTCTCATCCGTATTCCAGGTATCTATGCAAACTTGGATGAAATCAGAGAAACAGTTATGTTCATGCGCGATAGAGTTCCTATTAGGCTGAAAGAAATTGCAAGTATCGAGGATACACACAGAAGAATAACACGAGTTGCGAGGATTAACGGAATACCAGGAGTCCGGATTGCTATAAATAAACAATCTGGCAAAAACACGGTCAAAGTGGCTGAGGAAGTGCTGAAGGAAATAGAGAAAATTCAGGAGGACATTCCTCAAATCCAGATAATCCCGGCTAGAGATAGCTCTCAATTCATAAAAAATGCCATCAGTAATGTGGGTTTCGCAGCTCTGTACGGTGGAATCCTGGCGGTCTTAGTGCTTCTTTTATTTCTGACTAATATTGGGAGCACACTGATCATCGCCACTTCCATTCCCATTTCCATTATCGCTACTTTTTCCTTGATATATTTTGGCGGGTTTACCCTGAACATCATGACCTTAGGCGGGCTGGCTCTAGGGATCGGGATGATGGTCGACAATGCCATTGTCGTCCTGGAAAATATCTACCGCTTGCAGGATTCAGGGATTCCTTCTTCAAAAGCTGCTTTGCAAGGCAGTCATGAAGTTACTTCAGCCATTATTGCCAGCACTCTTACAACTATTGCTGTATTCTTACCCATGGTTTTTATGCGCGGTATTTCGGGTATCATGTTTAAACAATTGGCCTATGTAGTTAGTTTTTCTCTCATCTGTTCGCTGTTTGTTGCTCTGACTTTAGTCCCAATGCTCTCCAGTCGCATTCTCAGGCCTACCCGGCTGGACAATCCCCATCCTATAAAACGGAGACAAAAAGCCATTGTCATTATCCGTCAGTTTTTCAGAAGATTAGAAAACTCCTATAAAAACCTTCTCCATTATGCTCTCGATCACCGCATTCTGGTATTGGGAATAACGGCCTTGTTCCTGGTCGGAAGTATAGTACTCATCCGTTTTGTAGGAAGCGAATTCATGCCCTCTACAGATGAGGGTGAGGTGCGGATTACGGTTGAGATGGAAGTGGGAACCAGGCTGGGTATCATGGATGAAAAGTTAAAAATGATTTCCGAAATTATAAAAAAGGAAGTTCCGAATCTGGAGAGCATTGAAGAACGAGGAGGCGGCGGCGGTTGGCGGTCCGGCGCTAACCGCGGAAATATCACCATTAAGCTCAAGCCCAAATCCCAGCGCTCGAGATCAAGCGAAGCAATCGCTACGGATCTTAGAAGGAAACTTTCTAACATTCCGGGAGTCACCATCAGGACTCGGGTGAGTGGAGGTCAGATGATGTTCGGGATGAGAGGAGGAGGAGATCAGGAAAGAGTTCAAGTCGAAATTCGGGGGTATGACCTGGAAATCGGCGAAGCGCTGGCTCAGCAGGTCAAGAGAATAGCCGAAAATGTCAAGGGAGTTACAGATGTCAGACTCAGCCGGGAAATAGGAAATCCTGAGGAGCTTTTCAACATAGACAGGCAGGCAGCTGCGGACATGAAACTTTCGGTGAGTCAGATCGGAGGATTTATCCAGACTATTCTGATGGGAACCGAGGCTAGCCAGTACCGAGAAAGTGGGCGTGAGTACAGAATCCTGGTTAAGGTTAAAGACTCGGAAAAATTAGATATCAATAATATTCTTGATCTTACTCTGACAAATTCAGACGGAGAACAAGTAACTCTAAGAAATGTTGTTAATGTCCGACCTCGGAGAGGACCTATGCGAATTGAAAGAAGGGACAGGGAACGGGTTCTTACTATTTCGGCAGAAATCGCTGGAAGAGACCTTGCCTCAGTTATAGCCGATATTCGTGAAGGCCTCCGCTCTATTCCCATTCCCAGGGACTTCAGCATCGGCTTCACCGGAGACTACGAAGAGCAACAGAAGGCATTCCGGGAGCTTCTAGTGAGTATTCTCCTGGCTATAATGCTCGTTTATATGATCATGGCCATGCTTTACGAGTCAGTTCGTGATCCGTTTATCGTCATGTTCTCAGTTCCCCTGGCAGTTATCGGCGTCATTTTAATGCTCTTTATCACCAACACAACCTTCAACGTCCAGTCTTACATAGGAAGTATCATGCTGGGAGGCATCGTGGTTAATAATGCCATTCTGCTCGTGGACTACACAAACCTTCTCCGGCACCGAGATAAAATGGGTTTACGGGAGGCGATCGAAGAGGCTGGCCGGCGCCGCTTACGTCCAATATTAATGACGGCGCTCACAACCATCATGGCCATGATTCCCCTTGCCCTGGGGCTCAAAGAAGGAGGTGAAGCTCAGGCACCGATGGCCCGGGCCGTCATAGGCGGTTTATTGAGCTCAACACTGATCACTCTCGTTGTTGTTCCTGTCATCTACTCTCTTTTCGAAGGCCGTCTGAGGAAGAGAAAACAAGAGGCCTAAAAACGTCAGCTTCTGACTGATGTACCAGAGATAATAATTCCGTTACAATATTGCATAGTCTATCTGATTCAGAGAGAATCAGTGGAGCAGTCCGATAAAAGTCATGGGCTTGATTTTATTATATCCTTTTCCCCCATTTTTGGATACTTTATTTTACCATTTGAGCTTCTCAACATTGTTTGGACAAAAAACAGCCTTTTTTAAGGTGCATTGAGGACCTTTTTATATTATCATTTTTATTTATACTTTGACTTATATCACAAAGGAAAATTTGATTTAAATGAGAAAGGACGGACTCTTTCATTAACTACAGATTTGCCCCTCATTTGCCATTTTGTGGCAAAAATAGCTTAAAATAATATACTCTGGTTCCTATTCAAAAACCAATATTTCCACCCGTCTATTCTGAGATCTTCCATTACGAGTTGCATTGTCGCCTACTGGTTCTGAACTTCCATAGCTTATCACTTCCATTCTGTGGAGAGGAATATTATACTTTTTGTGTAGATACTCCATCACTGCTTCAGCTCTTTTCTTTCCTAAAACTAAATTCCAGCTTTCCGGCCCACTACTGTCGGTATATCCACGAATTTCAAGATACACACCTTTATCTTGAGCAATAAGCATCATGACAAACTTATCTAATATCTCTTTGACTTCAGTACTAAGTTCATAACTATCTATTTTAAATTTACTTTCCTCATTTATAATAATCTCTTGCAAAATTAATTTTCCCTTGGCATATTTTTTCACTTCTTCAATTTTGCTATCAAATTTATCAAATTCAGATTCTTGCTGGGAAATCAAGGAGCCGAGTGTAGCCAATGTTTCATCATGTTCTTTAATTCTTTTCTGACTCTCCTCAATTGCACTTTCCACTGCTTCTACTTTTTGATCCATGACAGCTACCTCTCCGAGAACGTATTTTTTAGTAGCACAACCGGTGCAGGCCATCAGCGACACTAGCAATACAATTCCAAAATAAAATGTAACTTTTCCTTTACTCATTTTCACCTCCATACTTAAGCCAATAATAATTATCTATTAATAATTTGTAATTATCAACAACTTATCCATCACCTTCTTTCCTGCTGCTATAATATCCTTCTCTTGTCCTTACTTTATATTTCTTTTTTGAAGTAACAACCTTAATGCTTCGATACTCATTTTCTTGGCTTTTATATGATGTATATCCAAGTATATACTGATAACTGAGTTCTTTTTTTATCTTTCTGAAAGCAAGTATCAATTCTTCAATCTGATTAATAAAAAATGCCTTTCCTCCTGTTGCTTTTGAGAATCCCTCTAGAGAATCCACTATACCAGAAGATGTTAATGCAGGAGAATGTTTATACTTTTTTAAATATTGTTCGCTTAAAGGAATTTTATACCCGATGGTATATATAGGTATATCCACTTTTTTTGCAATCTCAACTGCCTGATCTTGAGAATATTGGCTGTCGTTCTCAATCCCATCTGTAATTAAAAGAAGTGCTCTCTTTTCATTTTTTCCTTTATTCGCAAATGTTGGAGATACAGCTATAGCATCATTTAAAGCAGTCTGTCCATAAGCCTCAATTTTTTCCAGTACGGTTAAAAAATCATTCTTATTAGCAGTAAAACCTACAGCAATTTCCACCTCTCCATCAGCAAAAATTAATAACGAAATTACATCCCGAGGACCAAGAAGATATTTAATCAAGTAATTAATCGCTTTTTTGCTTTCTTCAAGTTTATCCTGAACAGCCATACTCCCGCTTACATCAAGTAAGACAGTCAAACTCATGTCAGCTTCAAAATCGTGGCTAAAATATGTTATATCCTGTTTTTTATCATTTTCATATATAGTAAAATCTTCACTTGTTAAGTTGTTAATATACCTTCCTTTTTTATCCTTGACTGTAACTGCTAATGAAATGGCATTAACTTCTATACTATGAACTATCCCTTTATATTCTGTTTGTTGTGGCGTGGATAATAATAAAGATGCACTTATCAGCATAATTAAAAAGAAAATGAGAACAACTGATTTGTGAGATTGCATAGATTTATCTTTTTCCCCCATATTAAAATAATAAGAAGTAAAAAATCATAAGTCAATATAGATTTGCCACACTTTTGCCATTTTGTAGCAAAAATAGCTTAAAATAGCATATTATTGCTAAAACTGTACTCAGAGGAAAACTATTGAAAAAACAGGGAAATAAGGTGGAGCCAGCAGAGGGAGTCGAACCCTCGACCTACTGATTACGAATCAGTTGCTCTACCTCTGAGCTACACTGGCTCTTTGTCAGTTCTTACTTCAGAACACATAGAAAATAATAGAATTAGTATCAACTGTCAAGATTATGTCTTTATATGTCGCATATAATGGAAAATAAATATTGGTATCGGCATTTTTTATGAATAATTCACGAGAACGTGGGTTATTCACGAGTCCAAACTTGCTACAGATGCAAGGCACAGCGCATGAAGTTGTGGTCCTTCACCACGAATGCGTTGTAACGAAGCAGATGCAGTAAGATCGGCTCGCCTGAAAGGTAAAGAATGCCGATATTTAGAAAAAAGAAGTGCATTTGAAGAGAGCTAAATGTTATGCCGAAAGAAATATCAAAGTAACTTGCAGATATAATGGAAAATAAATATTGGTATCGGCATTTTTTATGAATAATTCACGAGAAATGCTTGCCCAAAACATACAAAATCCATTACTATTACAGCCTTAAGCAGA